>Ga0256845_1000003_pt1 | contig 243166 bp, 211 predicted proteins | sample RiftiametaG_FD_189101 | JGI IMG/M metagenome (GOLD analysis project Ga0256845, IMG submission 189101) | Tube worm associated microbial communities from hydrothermal vent at the East Pacific Rise, Pacific Ocean - Riftia | ecosystem: Host-associated > Annelida > Integument > Unclassified ...
GCTCTCGGGACCGGACAACGCTCGCTCGGGCCTGCGATCTGGGCGTGGCCATGCAACTCACGAACATCGCCCGCGACGTTGCCGAGGACGCGACCCTTGGACGGATCTATCTGCCGCGGACCTGGCTGCGAGAGGCTGGCATCGACCCTGAGAAATTCCTCGCACATCCCCACGACCATCCCGCTCTGCCCACCGTTGTGGGTCGGCTCTTGACCGAAGCCGATCGCCTCTATCTGCGAGCCGACACAGGGATCACTCGCTTACCGCGGGATTGCCGTTCTTCGATCCGAGCGGCGAGGCTGATCTATGCCGACATCGCACGGGCGTTGCGGCAACAGGCCAACGACCCGATGGTCGGCCGCGCCCGCGTCTCGGCACCACGGAAGTTTTGGCTGTTGCTGTGTGCACTCGCCCGGCCCACACCACCGGGCCCCCGCAATCACACGCTTGAGACCGCCGAGGCTCTTGAGGAGGTCCGTTTTCTTATCGACGCGATCGCGGTCCCCGAAGAATCCTAAAAGGGAGCAACCACTGCGTCGACCTGCGAGAGAAGCGGTCAAGGTCGAGCGACTCGTGCATGGCGAAGGCCTCTTGGCCTTCAAACGAAGCCCGCAACATCGACCGCGCATAAAAGGGGCTGTCTTCCAGGGTTTTCACGATCCCGACTGTCGTCCCTGGGTCTGCGCGTGTGGATCTCGGCAATCCCCATCGCCCGCCCGGCAAGGCACGATCGACGAGCGCCTCGGGGTCGAGAATCCGTGGGCGCTGGCCTGCGACGAAGGCCAAGGCTCTCGGCATCAGGGGCTTGTCGCCGCGCCCGACCAGATCGTAGATCACGCGGGTCTCTTCTCGGCTCTCACTTCGTAGCCAGTTCCATCGGCGAAAACCATGCTCCAGTGGCTCGTCCCCCCAGTTGCTGTCGGCATAGCCTGAACCTGAGAAACGAAATTGGGGCCGCTCAAATCGAGCGTCGACGCGGGCGCAGGGTGCAACGGGCAACCAACGATGGCGACCTGCGAGGTCGAGATTCACGGGGCCCCAGGCGTTGCTCTCCGGGTCAACCGCGGGGGTCAGCCGCAGTTGTCCGCGCAACCGACTCCGCCAGGGCGCCGTTCGTTCATCGATGTCGAGAAACAGACTTCCCCCACGCCAAACCAGGCGGTTGGATCCCATTCGCAGCGCCCTCGTGTCGGCCTCGACCTCGGTGCGACCGTACTCTGTGAAGGCCCAGACGCGACCCTGCGGACGATACAGGGCGACGTTAATTCCGTAATGTTGTTTTGGATCCGCAGTGCCGCGCCGCCTCGCGGCGAAGTAGTACGGTGAAAACACGGAGCCACAAAACACGATCACCGTGAGCGCCGCGCTTCCGTCGTCGCTGATCGCGTCGAGATACCACCACGCGTAACCGTCCGTGGGCACGTCCGCGCAAAAACTGGGGCCCCGCGCCCCAACTTGCCAACCGTCCCCGCTCGGAGCCTGTGCGGGGTCCATGGGCGTCACCTTGCCCCCCGACGGCGGTGTTTGTACAGGCTGAGACTCCCGCGAAGCTCGCCAAAGCCTTGATGCGTGACCTTCGCGTCTCGGGAATTCAATTTTGTCCGCCGCAGGCCCTTGACAACAACGCCGGACTCCAACATTCTCCCGCTCCAACGACGACTTAGCTTTTTTCAGGGGCGGTAGTTAAGTTGGTTATAACGCCGGCCTGTCACGCCGGAGGTCGCGGGTTCGAGTCCCGTCCGCCCCGCTGAAACAACAGGACCCTCGCCACTCGGCGGGGGTTTTGTTGTTAAGGCTTCCAAGCCTTCCGCCAGGCCTCGGGCACCTCGGGCGTCGGCGATTTGGCCTTCATGAACATCATTCCTGCGACGATCTTGTCGAAGTGCTGTTGAAGCGCACACGAGGCCTCCCGTCCTGCGCAGGTCTCAACGACCCGAATCGTGGCTTCTAAGGTGCACAGGCGCCGAGGGTCCGACGACTCCCGAATCCCTCCCCAATGCCCCGGTGGACCCGGTGGAAGCGTATAGGCAGGGAGCGCCGCGACCTCTGGGATCCTTCGACTCATCCGCGAACACTGTCCCCAGGTACCATCCAAAATCACGATCCCGCGTCGGCGGCCATCGCTTGTCGGCGCCAAGCTCTCTGCGCTCAGCTCGGGCGCGGGCACGCCCTTGTCCTCTCGCGGAAAGAGCAGGACATAGTCGACCTCGGAATCGCGAAGTGCCCTCGGCTCGAAGTCCTCGCCACGCACCGCGTAGTAGATGATCTCGCTGCCTTTGATCATTTCGGGGATCAGCCGCCCCGTGTTGGTTGGTTTGTTTCGCTCGTGGTTGTTTTGCACCACAAGAATTTCAAATCCGACGCTCACGCGCGGCATGCTCGAACACACACACAGTTCGAGATGCAGGCCGCAGACCGCACATCGTTTTGCCGTAAATCGTCGTTGTCCCATGTTCGAAAGCTCTTCAAGAATCAGGTGAAGGGTGCCATCGCGGCCACGACCGCGTCACGCATCTGCACAGGAAAGACCGCGCGATTGTGAACAAAAGACTCTCGGCTGAGGCCGCGCAGCAGCGGCGAGGCCTCGAGCAGTGGCTGCACGCGCCCTCCGTTCCCGAGCACCACCAAGCTGCGGTCTTCGACGTAGGCCTTCACCTCCACACGGTCGATCCTCCCATAGCGGGCGAGCGTAGGCCCGGTGGCGCTCAGGACCTCCTTCAGCCGGGCCTCGGCGGCCTCCGAATCCGCCCCAGGATCAAGGTCTAGGGTCTTGAACAAGCGACGATTTCTCAGCGCGGTGGCCAGCTCTGCCAAAATAGGATCCCCACTGGTGGAGTAATGGGCCAAGGCAACTTCCAAGACAGGATCGTCGAGCTCGAGAAAGGCCGAAGTGCTCAGGACCTCACCCCGCAACAGTGTCGCCAAGGGGGCCGGAGTCCCCGGTGGCGGGCCCAGCTCGACGAGCCGGGCAAACAGGGCCTGCAACATCAGGTCCGCCGCGCGGACGGCCTTGTGGTGATAGACCTGGCGGTACATGTAGAGCCGCGCCAAGAAAAACCCTTCGACCGCCGTCAGACCCTTGCCGCCATCCACCGCCAAGATCGCCTTCTCGCCGGAGTCGGGGATAAACAGCCGCAACGAGGCCAAGAGCCAGTCCAGATCAAGGAGACCGTATCGGACCCCGGTCATGTGGCTGTCCCGCATCAGGTAGTCACAACGGTCCACATCAAAAGTACCCGACACCGCCCGTGCGAGATGAGGGATGCGGTTCCGACCACGGATCAAAGCCTCCACGAGGGCCGGAGCATCGTGCGAAAACGCCCGAAGGCAGGCGTTAACCTCGGTACCCGGATCAAGCACGATCCTGGAGGTCCAGTCCTCGTGGCGATCGCCATCAGGCAACAGGACCTCGAAGGCATGACTCAGCGGTCCATGCCCTAGATCGTGCAACAAGGCCGCCGCAAGGGCGATCGCGGCCATCTCGGAATCGATTCGTTCCTCCGCAGCAAGCTCTCCTGAGAGACCCGTCACATGCTCAAGATAGCGCTGCATCACGTGGGCAGAACCCACCGCGTGGGCAAAACGCGAATGCTCCCCCCCCGGAAAGACCAAGGACGCCAGCCCCAGCGCGCGAATTCTCCGCAACCTCTGGACCTCGCGCGTATCCAACAGCTGGACCACGAGTCGGCCCGCCCGATCGACCCTCCGCCGGTTTGGGCCGCTTGAAAGGGCGCCAAAGGAAATCAGGCCATGCACCGGGTCTCGAAGAAGCACAGCAGATCCTACACGCGCTCGGCCGCGGTCACACATGCTATGGTGTCAAGCCGTCTGGACCCGCCGCTGATGTACGCTTGCCCCCAGTGTAGTTTCAAGATCGACGCCTCCTTGGCGCCTCTTCCCTCTCGCTGTCCGCGCTGCGGCACCGGCACCGCGGTCAAGGCCAAGGCCCCCGAGGCGCGCCCGCCACCGCCACCGCTCCCCCGACCCGAAACTTTGGGTGCCGTACCTCCGCCCCCGCCATCCGGACGCGGCCGTGCTTCCCGGACCCTCTTCGGAATGCCCGAGATCGGTGATACCAGCGCTCCACGGTCTCCGGCACCTCCCGCACCTCCGCCTCCCCCACTCGCGCTCGATGTCGCGACCGGCCCTTTCGACGCCGACCTTCCCGCCCCCGTCGAGCTCGACTTGCCCGCGCCGGTCGAGCTCGACCTCCCCGCCCCCGTCGGGCCCGAGCCGACTCACGGAAATTTCGGAGATCTTGATCTACCCGCGCCTGTGGGTCCTGGCTTCTCGCCACTGGATCCAGACGAGGATCGGCTCGCCCCCGTGGACGATCTGCGCATGCCGCTCGAAGATCTCCCCATCCCCGTCGAGAATCTCCCCATCCCCGTCGAGAATCTCCCCATCCCCGTCGAGAATCTCCCCATCCCCGTCGAGAATCTCCCCATCCCCGTCGAGAATCTCCCCATCCCCGCCACGGGCGACGACCTTGGGCTTGGAGATCTCGACCTCGATCTCGGTCTCGGTCCCGCCCCAACTCCACACACGCCAGCGCCAACGCCAGCGCCCGCTGGAGAACGCGCAGGTCTGATACCGCGTTCCAACGATGCCGACCCCCGGGGCGCAGTCGCCTCTCCCTCCACTGGGGACAAGGGCCCGATGGCGTACATGGCGTCACCCGCCCCAAAACAACCTGAGGCTCGCAGGTCCCCCCCAAAGGCGGTGGTCTACGGTGGCCTTGCTGCCCTCACCCTGTGTGTGGTCGTTGGCGGTGCCTATTCAGTGGGCCTCTTCGACCTGAATTCGAACACAAACGACTCAAGCGCGCAGGGTGAAAGCGCTCGTCGTCGCACCACTCCCAAAATTGCGCCTGGCACCATCGAAGAACGCAGCGAAGCGATTCTCACGCTGCTCGATACCGACTCCGCCACTGCGTATACAGAGGCCCTCTCGAACTCAACGACGCTTGGGGACGTCGCCGGTCAGGCCGAAGCGGCGCTGCTTCTGCACCTGCGCTACGGGCCCGACCCCGTGCACTTAGGCCAGGCCCAGAGTCTCTTAGAATCGCTCGAGGGCCACGATGACGGCCATATCACGCGAGTCTTCGCCTTGGCTTCGCTGGCGGCCAACAAACCAGACGCGGCCGAAAAGCAGCTCACGGCGAGCGACCCCCGCTCACGCCTCTACCTGGCTTGGCTCAAGCTGGACCAAGGAGAATATCAAGAGGCCCTCGTGCTCGCCAAGGCGGTCGCTAAAGAACGTCCTCGCAACCTCGGCGCCGTTTGGGCAGCGGATCAAGCACAGGTGCGGCTCGGTGGCGACGCAGGCCTCGCCAAACTGCGTGAAGATGCCAAGAACAATCCACTGCACCCCTTGTTGCAGCAGGCCCTGGTCCGATCCCTACTCACCACCGGAGCCCTGGCGGAGGCCAAAAAACGAGGGCAAGCCCTCAACACCGATCACAAGGCCAGCCCAGAACATCATGCTTCGGTGCTGGCTCTCCGCGCCGAGATTTCCCACCAACAAGGCGACCACAGCGGGGCCCTCAACTTGCTCGACAAGGCCCTCGCCCTCGCGCCCGAATCTCTTCGCGCCTCGGTCGATCGATTCGACGTGCTGCTCGCTTCGGGGGATCTTTCGGAGCTGAGGCCCGAGCTCAACACCTTTCTCCGTGCTCATCCAGGCAGCCGCCGTGCCATGTTGCTCAGGGCCTCTTTAGAGGTCGAAGCGGGTCAGGGCGACCGTGCACTTGCGACCTTGTCGTTGATCAAAGATGGCAACAAGCTCGCCAAGGTCCGCATTCTCACGGGCGATGTGCACGCCATGCGGATGAAGATCGACCTCGCGCGCAAGACCTACACCGAAGCCCGTAGACTCGACCCTTTGCAAACCCAGTCCACCTTGAATGAGGCACGCCTGCTTGTGCACGCTCAACAAAGTCCAGCGGCGCTCGAGCTGCTTGCCCAAGAACAGACGACGATCACGAGCGACGAGGCGCGAGCGAACACGGCACAGGGACGCAGATCCCGCTCGATGCTCCAGCTCGAGGTCGCCAACATCCAATCCGAGGAAGGCCAAGACCACCATGCCCTGGCTGCCGTCGATGCCGCCCTCGTCAGCGATCCCAACAACAACGCTGCGCTTTTGCTACGTGGTATTACGCTCCGAAAACTCGGCCAACACGACGAGTCCGACGCCGCCCTCGTCAGCCTGCACGAACGAACCGGCGGCCTCCCGGGGCTGACCAGCCCGGTCGGAAAGGTCTATTTGCGACGGGGCCAGCTCGAAAAGCTCGACGCGTTGATCGGCCGAAGTCTCAAGGACAGCCACGCCTCGGACGAGCTCTTGCTCACCGGAGCGCTGTTGCGGATCCGCGAGAAAAAAACAGATCCAGCCAAAGCGCTCGTCGATCGTGTGCTCGCGCGCACCCCGGCAAGCCGAGAAGGTCACCTGGTACGAACTCAGGTCTTGATTCAGCAGGGTGACTATCAAGGGGCCCTCATTGCAATCAAACAGGCGCAACCAGGCAAGGCCAATGCCGAGATCGAGCTTTGGTCTGGCAAGACGCTTGATCTCAATGATCGTTCCAAGGAGGCCGAGGCCCACTATCTACGGGCCATGCAAATCGACGCAAATATGCTCGAAGCACGGGCACTCTACGGCCGTGCCCTCGCCAACTCGGGCGCGGCAAAACAGGCGATCAAACTGCTCAAGCCGGTCGTCACCGCCACCGACGACTACCCCTACGCACATGTCGGGCTTGGACGCGCACACCATGACCTCGGCAAACGCGAGCTGGCCATCGCCGATTTTAGAAGGGCCCAAGCGATCGACGCCTCACTTTTTGATGCCTTCTATTGGGAGGGGCGCATCCAAAATGATCGCAACAAACACGCCGCGGCCGCAAAGGCGCTCACACAAGCCACCCAAGTGGCCCGAGGGACGGAGGGACCGTCCCTCACCGACGCCTATCGCCGACTCGGAATCTCGCAAAAGGCGCTCCACCGCAAACCGCAGGCCCGCGCCGCCTTCACCCGATACCTCGAACTGGCGCCCCCGAACGCTGCCGGTCGCCGAGCCGTAATGCGCGAGCTGGGCAGCCTCTAGAAGGCCTCGTGCCCGAAACCCGGGCCATAGGACTCCTCGGAGGAAAAATTGAACACAAAACGCTCTCGGCCCTGGACCCCCCTGCTCGGGCCCGCCATACTCCCGCTCCCTGGGGGAGTGGCCGAGTGGTCGAAGGCGGCAGACTTGAAATCTGTTGAACCTGCAAGGGTTCCGGGGGTTCGAATCCCTTCTCCTCCGCCAATATTTCTACCTTGAAGCTAGGATGGTTGGCCGTTGAGCGACGGCCGGCGATTCGTGTGCTGTTTGCATGCTGCTTGGGAGAGTTCATCCCGATCGCATTCGGAATTCGGGCCGCAGTGCTCCTCGCTTGACCGCTGACTCGGGTCGTCCCGAAGAAGTCGGCAACCCGCTCTAAAGGACCGGTGGCACGAAGCGCGCGCCAGAGGGACAGAACTGTGGACACAAGGCGCAAGCGTCTTGTGTCCACAACAACGATGCTCGTAGTTCTGCCAAGCGTGGGCGCGCTCATGCTCGAAGACGCTAGCTCTACGGATTGGTGAGTATGATCACCTTTTCTCGGACACCCCCGAGGTGAGACCTATCCAAGAACTCTGATCATACTCAGACTTCGACAAAATCAACGGTCAGAAGGTGGTCACGATCGCTGATCCCGAAGATACGAAGGCGGTCAAGCAAGCCGAAAGCCCTCAAGACCATGGGCGCACCAGAGAATGAACCTTCTCCAGGCTGTAGTGGACCTACCCAAGATCCTGGCCACACGTCGTTCTCATTGCGCATGAAGCGATTCACCGCGGGAGAAGATCCTCCACAGACCGGCCTCCAGTGAGATGCGATTTTCCCAGACCGTCACCGGATGCGAGTACGGTGTCGGTGAAGTCGTCGTCGCTCGCTAGGGGATCCCGCAGGGGTTTCCCCCCGCGGAGTCTCCCTCGCCCCCGGGACCTCCGATCGACCGATCGACCGATCGGTCTCGAATCGAAGATTTTGAGGGAGTGTGAATGGCCGTCCCCGAGTCGCCGTCTATGCTGTACGCAACCTAGACCACTGGAGACTCGAACCTGCCATGTTTTCGCTCCCTGCCCTTGCTCTTTGTATCCTGCTCCCCACCCCCGTTCTTCCCGCGTTGTCGATCTCGGGCATGGCGGCAACGGTCGCTACAAGCCGCTTTCCCCTGGTGAATACAAACCCGGGTGATCTCAGCGACGGCCGCGCCGCCTTTCACAACGTCGTCAACGTGACTCGCGATTTCGGCCCGGACCCCGAGGACATCGCCATCGATGGCTGGGTCACGCGCGGAGCGCAACCTCGGCTCGAAGAGGTCCGTATCTGGTACGTCCGCCACGACGAAGAGGGCCGAAGACACCCCTTTACACGCAAGACGCTCAAGAACTTAACGATCGGCTACCACCGCGTCGATGACGGCTGGTGGAAGGTTGGGTTGGCGGCAGGATCCAAGCAATACATCTTCGATGTCGAGCTCTCCGACAATCACAAGCCCGTGATGTACGCCGAGGTTCGCACCAAGCAGACCACAGTCCCTCGCTGCCAGGTTACGCGGGCGCGTCTTGTCATGCGTAGGATTCTCGGGATCCCGATCGGGCTCGCCCACGTCAAAGCCACCTGCATCGATCCGGCGGGTCAACGCCACCACGGCAAGGTCGTCGTCTCGCGCTAGTACCGAACAACAGAGCCCACGAGCACTGCCCCTATGGGTCCCGACCTAAGAGTCGATCGATGATGATTGCGGTAGCTGCGCGGACCGACAGATGATTGAACCCGGTTTTGGTTGCGATGGGTTCAAGACGCAGGTCCGCACGATCGAGCAGCTCCGGCGCCAGGCCCCACGCCTTGCCGATCAGGACTAAGATCGGACGTGTCTCTTTGCGCATTGAACGCAGATCGCGGAAAGTGATGGTCTTTGTCGATCCCGATGCATGCGCCGAGGTCGCCACCACCCACGGAGCCTGCCCCGCTTTCGCCTCGATCGAGCCCAACACCTGGTCGAGGGTCTCGACCGTCTCGGTCTTCGAGAAATCTCCCCGGCCCTCGAGATCCCGGCCCTCGCCGCGTGCATGCTCCATGAGCCTTCCGAGCATCGCTTGCTGCGCCGCCACCGGCTGCACCACATAGAAGCGCCGTAAGGGATAGGTCAGCGACAGTCGCGAGATGTCAAAAAAGTCGAATTCGTCGCAGGTCGCGGCGATGCGCTCTCCGTTGCGATTCACCACGGGATAGTGAACCAGGGCCAGATCAAGGTCCGCCATCGCGGTCTCTTCCCACACGCCACGCAGGAACTCCATCGCTACCGCACACCGACGAGACCCGATTTACCGCCATGGCGCTCAAGTTACGTTGATTTCGACCGACCCCATCTCTGATGATGAAAAATAAGCAACGTGTATTGCTGTTATTTTCTTCATCTCTAATCCTTCAGGCCTGTGCACTGCCATCGATCGAAGGCTTGTCACCCGACGATGGCTCCGACGACGAGGAGTCGGGAGCGATGGCCACCGATGAGGGACTGAACTCCATGCAGACCGGAGACGGCGCGAGCGACACCGACAGCGCCGAAAGCACCCAAGCCGAAGAGACGAACGAAGCATCCGCGACCGTCGAGTTTGATTTCGACTGCATCGAGATCGACCGCGTCAGCGACGCTCAGGTCCTACCGCCGGCCGGGCTGCAAGCCGGATTCCGAGTGTTGGATTGCGACGGCGACCCGATCGAACCGCTCTCTGACGACGAGATTTTGGTGATCAACGACGAAAAGGGAGACCCCTTTGGGGCCGGTCTCGAGGGCGGCAGCGTCTCAGATCTTGCCATGCCCACCGACTACGGTCTCTACACCGTAATCGCCCTGGACATGTCCGACTCGATCTTCAATTCGGGGGCTCTCGATTCGATGCTCGATGGTGCTCACAGTTTTATCGAACAACTCGCTGAACACAGCGCTCAATCTCCGAGGCACAAGGTCGCTCTCGCGGTGTTTGGGCGCCCTGCCGTCTATGAGGTCGTCGTCGACTTCACGGACGACCTCGACCATCTTGACGCGAGTATCGAAGACCTGCGTGACAGTTTCAGCCGCGGAAGTACAGACCTCTACGGCGCCTACTCACAGTCGATCTCTCTCGTCCGCGACCAAGGCCGTGAGCGTGACCTCGCAGAACGTTTTGTCGTTCTGCTCACAGACGGAACCCACGAAGCCGGAGATGAAGAGACCCTGCGTCAGCGCGCGATCGAGCTCAAGGCCGCCCACCAAGACCTGAATCTCTACACGATCGGCATCGACGGCGCCTATGACCCCGAGAAACTCGCGGAGTTGGCATCCACCGCCGAGAATTTCCTGCACGTCGATCAGGCCGAAGAGCTCGCGGATGCCTTCGCGGAGATCGCCTATCGAATGGATGCCGTCGCCCATAGCAACTACACCGTCGGCATCTGCACTCCCATTTCACTCGGAGAGCAGGCATCTTTCACACTCGAAATCCAGGTCGATGCCAACTCTGAAACGACCGCGGACTCTGCCACCGTCGCGTACCCGGTCGATCAACTCAATGGTGATCTCGCGCACTGTGACGCCAATCAGAACGCCGGGGTCGGCGGCACCCACGAAGGTGATATTCAAGTCACGATCACCACCGACAACGCCTACGGCTTCGGCTACGGCAGCGAATCCGCAATCTCGCATTATTATGGTGGGGTAGAGAACCAGACTGCGGGCGACATCTTCAACTGCGCAAACGGGCCCGAGGACTACACGATCCCCGGCGTCATCGCGGAGCAAGCCTCACACCTCTACATTGTCGCCTATGCAGATTCCTCGGTGACCCAGGGGGTGCTTGGACAGTTTCGACGCATCGGTGGGCATGACGGCTTCGGCAAATTGGTCTACACCGGCGACCCTCGCTGGGAAGTCTGCGCGACCGGTCTCAACTATCATCCGGGCAGCGGCGGTCCCTCGGTCGAGACCGTCGAGGCTGAAATCGGCCTCTGCAATCTCGGAGAGCATGGCGGCTGGAGAAACCATGAGGGGGACGACGATGGCGCCCTGGCCCTTGGCGAAGACAACGCCAGCCCCTACACCGCAGGACGGCCCGTCGCTGGAAACGAGTTCCCGGTGGTCTGCGGGGACCGCATGGATGCCGCCGCACGCTGGATGTGGTTCAACTGGGACCCGAATGCCATCTCGTGGCCGCACGAGAGTCCCTTTCTTTGGCCCGGTGGGGACAACCCCGACTCCCAGTTTCTAATTTTTAGGCTCCCTGCCTCAAGCTAGTCCGCAGAGACCAGGCCCCGCCGCACGGCGTAGCGCACCATGCCCGCGACATTGTGAATCCCGAGCTTGGTCATGATCCGTCCTCGATGCCCCTCGATGGTCTTAACGCTCAGCTCCAAAAATGCCGCAATCTCCGGGCTCGACTTCCCATCCGCCACCAGCACAAGGACCTCGCGCTCACGCTTGGTCAGGACGTCGCTAGGCTCTTTGGGGGTCACCCCCCTCTTCGCCTGACTCTCTTCCAAGAGAATCTTGGCCACCGAGGGACTAAAAAAGGCGTCTCCCCGAGCAACGGCGGCGATCGCTGCCTCCAGATCGGAAAGCCCGGATCCCTTCAAGAGATATCCACTGGCACCGGCTCGAATTGCCGGCCGCACATATTCCTCCCCGGCGTACATCGACAAGATGAGCACCGCGGTCTCCGGGAGATATTGCTTGATCTCTCGAGTGGCATCGACACCGTTGAGCTCGGGCATACCGAGATCCATCAGCACCACCTCAGGTTTCCACAGCATGGCTTTTGTCACCGCAGAGCGTCCGTCCGCGACCTCACCCACCACCTCCACGTCAGGGCTGCGATCAAGCAAGGCACGCAGCCCTTCGCGAACGATGGTGTGGTCCTCGGCCAACATGACTCGAATCCGTTTGCCCATACCGGGGATCCTAGCACCTCCACACAGATCTTACTTATCGGGTCGGCTCGGCTTTCGCCGCGTTTCACGGCCTCATGAGAGCGCGAGAGGATCTCTGAGACAAGAAGATAACGATGAGCGCGCCCGCCACACTATTCGGAGGTCTGGGGATCGGGTGCGATCGGAAGTTCGACTTCGATCCGTGTCCCTTTGCCTGGGCGGCTCCCAATATCGATCATGCCCCCAAGCAGCTCGACCCGCTCCGACATGCCTTCCAACCCGCGGCGGTGGCGAGCCTTCGCCTCCGTAAGATCAAAACCGACACCATCATCTTTGATCACGATACGAAGTCGATCGTCGCAGCAAGACAGTCGCACAAACACATGGGAGGCGCGGGCATGACGGACGACGTTGGTCAGAGACTCCTGCACCAAGCGATAGCTCGCCTTTTCGACGCCACTGCCCACGGAAACTCGAAGCCCAGGAAATCTCTCGGTCCCGGACGCGACCTCGAGCCCCTCCGTGCTCAGATCGATCTCGATGTCATGGCGATCGGCAAAGTCCTGGCACAGACCCTCCACAGCGCCCCATAGACCGAGGTCGTCAAGCACTGCGGGGGCGAGCCGATTCACGACCCGGCGGATTTCCTCGAGCGTCAAATCAATGAGCTCGATGTTTTTCTCTGCCAAGGTCCGGATCGACGACCCCACGTGGCTCTCGGCCGCCACCAACTGCGCCTGAATCCGAATTGCGGTCATCGTTTGACCGACGCTGTCATGCAAATCTCGAGACAAGGCACGCCGCTCGGCCTCTTGCAGAGCCACCGCTCGCCTCGACAGCTGACGAAGCCTCCGTTCCTTCTCTCGAAGATCATCGAGGGCTTGCTCAAGCTCCGAAGAACGTCGGACCACCTGGCCCTCAAGATTCATATTGAGGGCCGCGAGCTCTCCCTGCGAAGTCTCCAAGCGCTCCACCAGCTCGGTGATTTTTTTTTCTGCGACAGAAATCGCACGCAGAGGCAACCAATACATCAAGCCGGCGAGCAGTCCACCGAGGCCCAAGAACGCGAGCAGCAGCAGCCGCGCCATGCTCTCGACAGGGTCCAAAGAAGCTCCGACCCAAACGAAGGCCTGCACACCATCGTCGGTGACGATTTCAGCCGAAGTCCAAAGCAGGTCCTCAACGTCTTCGGGCGAAGAACGACCCGGACCGAGCCGAGCGCCGCGCGTATCCACGAGCTCGATCCTGCGAATTTCGTGTCGAGCCCCCTGCACATCGAGATGCGCATCGATCTTGGAGACATCGTATCGCCACATCGCGGGCCGCTCCAACATATCCTCGCGCAACGCCCTGGCCAGCTGCTCCGCGGTCGTGTCGGCCCGCTCCCGCACCGTGTCGGTGGCAACAACCAAGTAGGCGACGGGTGCCGAAATCGAAACCACAGCCAGCAACAAGACCGCGAGTGGCCCCAGACGCGTGGCCAAATAGCTGCGCAGAGCCAGCACCGTACGCGGACTCGGTTTTGGAGCCGCAGGACCGACTGAATCCCCAGAATCCCCATGGACGCTCGCAGTCAATTTCATGGCGTACCCCGCTCCGTAGAAGGGCTCTCGACGGGCGGATGCACGGGGATGTATCCACTGCGACGGATCAAGGCCTGCCCTCGCGCTGACGCGACAAAATCTACGAATCGCCTCGCTACAGGGCGCAAGGTCACCGGCCCGACAAACGCCAAGGTCTTGCGCATGGGATACGTTCCGCTGCGCACGTTCGCTTCGGTGGGCTCAACGCCTCCAAGCGCCATCACTTTCACCGGGAGGTCCTGAAGCGTGGCGCCGCCCCGATCAAAAAGCCCAAGCGCCCCCGGGGTGCCCACAAGCGCCTCTTGCATCGCACGATCGTGATAAAGGATTCTCCAACGCCGGTGGTTTCTGGCGGTGGCGTCGACCTCTGCAAATGCCACGAGTGCCTGGGCCGCGATCACGTGGGCCGAATCACCGGCCTCTCGCTGGAGGACAACGACCTCGGAGCCGTCTCGCCAGCGTTTTTGTTCTCCGCCGTACAAGGCCAGTATTTCTTCGTGGGAAAGGCTGTGCCCAGGCACCGTCGGGTGTGCGGCGAAAACAACGGCGACCTGAGCGTAGGCCACCCACTGCAAACCGTAGTCCTGCTCTTGCCCCTTGAGCGGCCGCGAGATCAACCCGAGATCAACCGCGCCATCGCGTGCCGCCAAGATCCCTCCTGTCGACCCGACACTCGCGTGCACACGCACCCGCAAGTCTCGGTTTTGAGCGCGAAACTCCGCAGCGAGCACCCGTGTCAGGGGCAGGTTGCTGCCCGAACCTGCCAAAGCAAGCTCCCCAGCCACACGCCGGATTCGAGGCCTCGCTTCCTCGGGCGCTCTTGTGGATGCCAAGAAAACAGGGGTCGGCCCGCGCTCGGCCTCGCGAATCACGGCGAGGACGGTCAATCCAAGAAAAAACACTGCGAGCAAGACCGCCGCGCGCCTCATCAGGCTGCGCCGATCGACACGCGCGTGAACATTGCTTCCTGTGGCCATGCGCGCCGTCCAGTGTACACCGCTCACACCCATGGGAAACCGGCTCAAAGATGGACCCAACGACCCTCTTAGGTACAAATTTTCGTACCCCGAGGGCAGACTCGCCAATGGTTGCTAGAGTCCCGGAATGAACGGGGGTTACCACGGGGACCTTCAGGACGCGGTCTCGGGCCTTGCCGGTCTGATCGGCGTCATGTTGATGCCTACCCTTGCCGCCTGGCTGCGGCTCCTGCTGCAGTGGCTCGAAGCCAACCGCTCGGCGCTGGGTCGAAACCCGCGGATCTCGGGTGTTGGGGTCCTCCGTGCGCTCGCCACAACCGCCGCCCTCTCTTTCTTGGCGATCTCTTTGGTGCGCGCGGCCGCACAGCTGCGCCAAGACAGCCTTGAAGCCCCGGTTTTTGGCTCCACCGTGTGGGGGATCGCCGTAGGCCTCGGCTTTTGGGCGGTCTACGCCCTCGCCCTACGCTCGATCCATCGCGACTGGCACAACACGCGCCAACGCCGGCGGATCCGATAAGCCCGGAAATTGATCCAGAATTTGGCCTCGTGGCCCGTTTTCATACCGCACGGCGCCCAGTTTTTCGCGCATTGCGCATGTCGGAGACGCTGCGTTGGGCCAAGACCCAAGCTTTTCGGGATTTCTCGACGCATGATGCTTCCTCAGTCAGAATGAAAGCCGTGCACCGCCGTCCAACGTATTGCGGTGCGCCGCGAGGAGATCGTTTCAATGCGCTTGCTCAAGAACGCCAATCGAGCCCCTTCCCTCACCTTGCTGCTCGCCGCCGGCTTCGGCCTGGCTGCGGGCTGTGTTTTCACGCCCGGCAATGCCAGCGAATGCGGCTCCTTGCTGAGCCACAGCCACGAAAAAAGCAACGGTGACTGCCAATGTGATGAGGGCTATGCCTTCGCCCACCCCAACGATCCCGACGACTTTGAGTGCGACGAGATCGAAAATGCCTGCGGCTCCGCGTTTAGCAACAGCCATCTCAACAATGCCGGAGACTGTCTTTGCGATGACGGCTACGAGTGGTGCGACGAGACCGACCCCGCCAACCTCGCATGCTGCCCTCCCAGCGGCGACGGCGACGGCGACGGCGACGGCGACGGCGACGGCGACGGCGACGGCGACGGCGACGGCGACGGCGACGGCACCCCTCCCGTCGGAGAATCACCGAACGCGGATGATTGCACGGCGGAGGCGGAAGGATTTGTCTGGTGTACCCACACAGAGGCGCAAGGGCCTTGGGGCAGCAAGACCTACTTCTGCGAGAGCAGCAACTGGGTGGAGTACCCAAACTGGGCCGATGAAGACTGTGTCTCCTCGGGCGAAGACTTTGGCTTTGGTTGCGTCGATACCGGAACCGAGGTTGTGGCCAGTTGTGGCAGCGGCTCCGGTGACGCCTGTGACGATGGTGAAGGCGAATTCTTTTGTGAGGACACAGACTTGCTTAGCCAATGCCTCTACGAGAGAATGACCAGCTACAGCTGCCAAACGCACTGCGAGGAGATTGGTGTCGATGGAGTCACCTACGAGTTCGGCGAATGCAACGCCGACCCCGCGGCCGAGTGCGAATGTTATGATAGCTAGAGCCTGCCTTGACCCGCGGGTCGTCATGCTTGCCGTGATCCTCGCGGCCGGCTGTACCCGGGGGGATGACATGCTGGACGACGGAGCTCCTGGCTGTGGCTCTCCAGGCAGCCACAGCCATCGGTATCGAGAAAACAGGTGCAAGTGCGATGATGGCTTCGTCTGGGAGGACTACGATGATGACGCCAACTTTCAATGTCTGCCTCGTGCCACAGACGCTAGCGACACCGAAGGCAGCGACACTGGCGACAGCGACACCGCCTATCGATAATCGCCGCTCGAACTCCTCATGCGCGCCAACGAAGTAGCCGCTGCTGTGGTTTGCGCTTAAGGACGCGGGCCAAGGCGAGCGCAGTCGCTCGAACCCATGGCTCGCGTTCGACGTCCTGGGACCCCGTCGCTACAAGCTCCGCTTTCCCATCGGCCCATGCCAGCGACCCCGCCCAAGTGTCACCACCGGCGAGGTGCACATGCACCCGATAGTGCGCCGGGACATCGGAAGCCGAGTCGCGCTCAAATACGAAACGAGCGCCGCTTTTTGGATGCAGGTCGCTACTCGAAGGCTGGGTCATGATGGGCTAAGGGTCGCCAATCGCCGCATGGGCAACAAGGCCTCACCCTCAAAATTCTCGGCACCCGTCTAATCTTGCGGGTCTATCGCCCTACGCAGATCCTCGACCATCCACCGTGCCGCGCGATATGCGATCATCATGCTTGGGGCGTTCAAGGCGGATACCGGCGTCGTAGGGATCACCGAGGCGTCCGCGACCCGCAAGCGCTCAATCCCCCGGACACGAAGTTCCGGATCCACCACCCCCGCGCTGTCGTGCATCCGGCAGGTCCCTGCGAAATGATAGGTCGTCATGGCGTTGTTCTCGATCCATCGACGCAGATCGCTGGATCTCTGTTTTCTGCGGCCAGGCATCAGCTCTCGATTGCCCCATGCCCGAAGCCCTTCAGCACGAGCGATCGCCCGCGCCTTTTCAACGGCGAGCACCATCGTCTCAAGATCCTCGGGGTCCGAAAAATAGGCGGGATCAAGGCGCGCCTGGTCCTCGACTCGCGCCGAGACAAGACCAATGCTCCCACGGCTCTTCGGCTTGCCAAGAATCAGTACAATCCCATAGATCCGCGCAACCTGGCGACGTAAGAGCGCCGAGCAAAAGGCGAGGCGGATGCCCGCACGGACCAAGGCACGCAATCCGGGAACGCCGTAGAGCCAATGCGGCAACACGATGCTCGGCACCAGCCGTAGCATGGCCTCGCGCAAGGACGAACGGGCCGGGTAGAACACGTAGCAGGTGTCCGACTGTCCCTTGGGGAGGTTCGAGCCCGAGTTGGCACGATGAAAGCCGTAGAGCTGAGGATAGTTGCAGTCCACTTCTTTTTTTCCGCGAAAAAAGACAGTGACATTCGGATGATCGTGAAGATTTTGGCCAACCTCGGCCAACGCATGCACAACGTCAATCCCCTGTGCTTGCAGCTCATGCGTAGGACCGATCCCAGACAGCATTAAGAGCTTCGGACTCTCTAATGCGCCGGCGCAAAGAACCACTTCTCGGGTTGCACGCACCGTCTGCAAGGCCCCATCACCCACACGATACTCGACACCAACAGCTCGTTTCCCGACGAGCAAGACCTTGTGAGCCCGGGCGCCGCTGCAAACCGTGAGCGTCTCGGGCTTGTCATCGCGAATGAATGCCACATAGGAACTGCGCCGGCTCGCTCCCTGGTAGTTCATGGCGTTGTACCCGAGCACCCCGCTCATGTCGCCGTCGTTCAGGTTCTTGCTACGACGAAATCCAACTTCTTCAGCGGCGACGATGCATGCCTCGTTAAAGGCATTTTCTTGGCGAGACCGAACAAGAAGTCGAGCCTCCACGGCCTCGAAGTCCTCCTGAACATCCTCCCATTTCCACCCCTCGGGCCACTCCGCAAAGTCCTCGCGCGCCCCACGGGTGTAGACCATTCCGTTGACGGAACCACTGCCCCCCATCCCCGTTCCTGTGCCCATGAACAACCGCTGTCCGCCACATTGTCGCTGCGGCTCCGAAAATCGTTCCCAGATCACCTCATCGTTGGCAAAGGCGTCTTTGTATCCGTCGGCGGCCAGGGTCTCTGGGTTTGCCTCGGCTCGCGGCCCGCACTCCAAAAGCAACACCCGTAAGGAGGTTCGCCTGGCAAGCTCAGCGGCCACGATGCAGCCCGAAGAGCCGCCGCCGACCACCACAAAGTCAAAATCCGGTTGCTGTTCCTGCTTCGACGGCATGGCCGATATCCCCCTAATCTCGGTCTCGACGACTGCGGAGACCGAGCTCAACAACGTCCTTTAGCGCGGAGAGGCGCTTTGAGAGCCCCCGTCCGTAGATCAATTGGATCGCTCCGCGTGCAAGATCGTAATCATGGCGTCCCACCGGGTAGAGCTTGTTGGCCTTGAAAATCGGCCATCGGTCCCGCAGCGTGGACTTGATATTTGTGCAGGCTCTCAGCCCATCACGGCCGTTCAGGCGCCCGTATCCTGACCCTTTAACACCGCCGAAGGGAAGATCTTGGGCCATATAGCAAAAGCCGAAATCGTTGATGCACGTGCTCCCCGCAACAATCCGCCCCGCGATGCGTCGGGCACGTTTCGCGTCGGTGCTCATGACGGTCGAGGACAGACCAAATTCGGTACCATTCGCGACCTCGATCGCTTGTTCTTCGTCTCGCACGCGATGCAAGACCATCACAGGGCCAAACATCTCCTCCCGCATGATCGCCATCTCTGGAGTCACGTCCGTGAGGATGGTCGGAGCAAAAAACTGGCCCTGCTCGCCAAGCACCCGGTGACCACCGACCAGCACCGTCGCCCCCTCCTTCACCGCCTCGTCGACCATCTTCTCGATCAAATCGAGCTGCAGCGGTGAGACGATCGCTGCGACATCGGGGCGGCCATCCTTCCGGGAGGCCCCCTGACGCAGGGCCCTGGTCATCTCCACCACGCGGGTCTCGAAACTCTCATAGATGCCATCGAAGACCAGAATCCGCTCCGCAGACATGCAGTTTTGACCACTGTTGATAAACACACCGTTGAGCGCCGCGTGAACCGCCTGCTCAAGATTCGCATCATCGCAAACGATCATGGGGTCTTTTCCTCCCAACTCTAGGATCACCGGAGTCAGTCGCTCGACACTCGCCTCGAGCACCCGCTTTCCGTTTTGCATGGAACCCGTAAAAATTATCGAATCCACCCCCGAGCTGACCAGCGCCTTCCCAGTGGCCGCGTAGCCGTTGACGATGCGAACAAGATCTTTGGAGTACCCGGCAGCAGCAAAGACCTCATCGAAAATCTCTTGAAAGCGCCTCGATGACCACGCGGTCCATTCGGAAACCTTGATGACCACCCCGTTGCCGGCCATCAGCGCCGGAATCGTCGGCCCAAAAATATTTTGAAAGGGGTAGTTCCATGGACAAATCACGCCGATGACCCCGAGTGGATGAAACTCGACGACGGCCTTTTTGTGCACAAACAAACCCGATGAAACCGTCTCGGGCCGCAGATGTCGCTCTCCGTGGGCAATCGTCCACCGTAGCTTCTCGCAAACCGGCCAGACCTCACCAAGCATCGCGTTCTCACGGGTCTTGCCGGAGTCGCGTACCACCTCCTCGCAAATCGCGTCGGCGTCTCGCAACACGGTATCCAAGAGCGCCTCCAACACCTTGCGCCGCTGCGACAAACTCGCGGCCCCCCAATCCCTCTGGGCCCGACGAGACGCGGCAACGGCCTCCTGCACATCCTCTGGATCGTCCACCAGCACCTCACCCAAACGCTCCCGTGTGGCCGGATCGTGGCAAAGAATGGTCGCAGGGTCGTTCGCGGAACGCTCAGCGTTGTTCATGGTCGGCGTGCTCTGTCCCATCGGATGACGGCTCCGCGGCCATGCCGACGCTCATCGTGGAAGCGAGGACCCCGACCGCGGCGCGAGAATAACATGGATTCCAAAATAGTAATTGACATTCTGTTTTTCAAAAACGAGATTATCCCCTGTCCTCCCCCCAGTCATGGCGACACCGACCGCAAAACATCGAGTCCGAGAGGCCAAGGCGGCGCTCTACCGGGAGCTCTTGCTCGAAAGCGCTGAACAGATCTTCGGCGAACAAGGTTTTGATGCCTCGCGGATGCAAGACGTCGCCCGCGCGGCTGGCGTATCCCTGAGTACCCTCTACGGCATCTTCCCAGGAAAGCTCGACCTCTTCACGGCGATTCACGACCGAAGAATCGCCGAGCTGATGACCTTGAGTGGACAGATGACCGCGCGTTGCGAAGGTGTGCTCGCGTTGATGCTGGCCGGGATCTCGGCATACATCCGCTTTCACATTGAGCATCCGAGCTACCTGCGCATGAATGTGCATGAAGGTAGCTCGTGGTCCACGGGCCACAATCTCCGAAGCGAGAATCAAGCGAGGACCTGGAGTCGCGGTTTCAAGATGCTCGCTTCCGCATTTCAGCAGGGCATCGCGGACAGAGTCTTCAGCGACGACGACACCCCTCAGTTTATGGCGCGTACCTTGCTCGCCATGCATCAAGTCCGACTCGCGGACTGGCTAGAATCCGCGAACGGCCCCGCTCTTGGATCCACCGAGATCGTCGCCCGAGTCCAACGTCAATTTGTACGCACATTCTGCCGACCCGAGCTCGTCGCGCTCACCCTCGACGAGCTCCGCTCGCACGGCCGATACGCCGAACCACTCCAAAGACAAGACCCATGATTCATTCGCTCGTAACCGGTGGCCGTGGTTTTGTCGGTCGTAATCTCGTCGATGCTCTCGTTGCCCGAGGCGATAAAGTCACCTCGGTGGACATGGGAGACGGTCCCGCACCCGCCGGGGTTGAGACCATCGATGCCGACATACGCAACCCCGCCGCGATGGCTCAAGCCTGCGAAGGACAAGATGTCGTCTTTCACAGCGCCTCCATCGTGCACACCAAACACAATCAACAGCGGACGATCTGGGACATCAATCACGGCGGCACAGAGGTCTTGCTCGCCGCAGCTCAAGCGAGCAAGGTCACGCGTTTTGTCTACGTCAGCACCGCCAGTGCGGTCTACGAAGGTCGAGACATCGAGAATGGCGACGAGACCATGCCCTACTCGCGAATCTCTCAGGCTCCCTACGCCGACAGCAAGATCGCAGCCGAAAAACTTGTGCTTCGCTCCTCGGGAGGAGACGGCATGACGACCTGCGCCATTCGACCGCATGTCGTGTTCGGCCCCGGTGACACCCGATTTTTGCCGGCCATCCTCGACCGGGCAAAATCGGGCCGACTGAAGTTTGCCGTCGGCCGCGAGAGAAAGCTCTCGGATTTCACATACATCACCAACCTCACCGATGCCTTGCTCGCCGCCGACGAAGCCCTCAAACCGGGATCCGCGGTCGATGGCCAGGCCTATTTCATCACAAACGGCGAACCGACCGGATTTTGGGATTTTGTCCGCCAAATCCTCAAAGAATTGGATCTGCCCCCGATCCGCGGCACCGTCCCCTACGCTCTCGCCTACGGAGTCGCAGCGATTGCCGAAGGCTGGGACACGCTCCGTGGCGGCACCCTAAACAACGAGAACGGTCTGTCCCGCTTCGCCGTCCGCTACATGTGCACCCACCACTATTTCAGCATAGCGAAGGCCCGCCGTGACTTTGGCTACGCACCCAAAGTGAACCTCGATGAGGGCATCGCACGCACCGCCGATTTTCTACGAGAAAACGGCCTCAACTAGATCGGGTTCCCCATGGCACGAAATCCATACACCACACCGCTTGGCCCCCCCCCCCCGTTTGAGGATGCAAAGAACCGCCGACAAAAGGTCCGCGCCTGCGGGATGAACCCGAACTACTGGTATCCCGCCGGTTTCGACGCCGATCTAGGACGGGGTGAAGTTCAGGAAGTTGTGTTCTGGAAGCGCTCCATCGCGGTCTACCGGGCCGAAAATGGTAAGATCCACGCGCTTGAGAACCGTTGCGCACATCGTCAACTTCGTCTCAGCAAGGGGGAAGTTAAGGGCTGCAACCTCGTGTGCGGCTACCACGGTTGGTTTTACAACGGCGACGGCAAAGTCGAAAAAATGTCGCACGAGACCTTTGGGCTCAAACCAAAGATCAAAATTCCGAGTTTTCCTGTGCAGGTTCGCTACGGTCTAATTTGGATTTTCCCCGGAGATCCAGAACTCGCAGCAACCACCAAGATCCCGGACATCCCAGAGATCGAGGGTCCAAAGGCCTGGCCCTTCACCCCCATCGACATGACGATCCATGCCCATCATTCGATGGTGATGGACAATGTCAGCGACTACACCCACGGCTACCTTCACCGAAAACACGAGCCCTTCAGCGAAGCCACACTCGATGGATTCAAGGCCGAAGGCGACGCCGTAAATCTCACCTATTCTGCGACCATCGCCGCGGGCAAAGTCATGGATATGCTCGTCGATCGTGACGCGGTCGGCTCGGGCAAGATGAAGCTCGGCTACCAATACCCCTATCACTGGTCCAACACCGACGGCCAGATCATGCACTGGCTGTTTCTTCTGCCCGTTGACGAGCGAACCACGCGAATGTTCTTCGTGCTGTACTACCGCTCCTTTCGCATCCCCTTGACTTCAAAAGTGATGCCGCGCTTCATGATGAAGAAGCTAATCGACGTGGGCAACAAACTCGTCGCCATCCCGGTCTTCAACGAGGACAAGGTCGCACTTGAAGAAGAACAGCGCGCCTGGGAGGCAAACTGGGACGCTCCAGTCGCCGAACTCAATCCCATCGTGCGTGCGTTCCAAGACCTCACCATTCGCAAATGGGAACAATACCTCGAGTCGAAGAACCTCACGTCGATACGCCAGGCCACTCGCGTCGAGCAGGCTGAAACCCACAACTGGAACGGCGACCCGACGACGCCAACAAAACCCGAGTGAGGACCTTCACATGACTGCCACCCCCACGCCCACCAAGCCCACCCGACGCGACCATCGCTATCCCATCCGGCAGCCCCCACGTGTCTCCGGAGGTCTTCCTGTGATCGGCCACACTCTCGACTTTGTACGTGACACCGTCGCGTTGCTCTTTCGAGCCCGGCGCGAATGCGGGGATGTGGCCATGTTCAAGCTGCTCGGCAAGGACATGGTGTTGTTCACCGGCCCTGCTGCCCAGGATGCGGTCTTTCGCGCCCCAGATGAGGTCCTTAGCCCCAACGCCGCCTACAAGATGATGATACCCGTCTTTGGCAAGGGGGTCGTCTATGACTGCGAACCAGAACGAATGATGGAGCAACTCAACATGCTTCGTCCGGCTCTGCAGATCAAACGCATGCAGACCTACGGCCAAATCATTGCCAATGAGGTCGAGAAAAGCATCGAAGACTGGGGAGACAGCGGCACCGTAGACTTCTGCGAATACACCCAAATCCTCACGAATTTCACATCCAGCCACTGTCTTCTCGGGCGAGAATTTCGAGAGGAACTCACAGAGGAGTTCGGCGAAGTCTATCATGACCTCGAACGTAGTATCGTGCCGATCGGCTATCTGAATGCCAATCTACCGATCCCGGCCTTTCGCCGCCGCGACAAGGCACGCAAACGACTCGGCGAAATGGTCGCTAAAATCGTTCAACGGCGGCGCAAGACAGGGCACCGCGGCGAGGACTTTCTTCAGACCCTAATGGACGCTTCGTACAAGGACGGCTCATCGCTCACCGACCACGAGATCACAGGCATGCTGGTCGCCGCGATGTTCGCTGGCCACCACACAAGTTCGGTCACGACCGCATGGACGCTCTTGGAGCTGTTGCAACACCCGCAATCGATGCAAGAGGTGCTCACCGAACTCGACGAAGTTCATGCCCAGGACACACCCGTCACCTACAACTCGCTGCGCAACCTGCTCAAGACCGAATGGGCGGTCAAAGAGGCCCTTCGACTTCACCCGCCGCTCTTCATCCTTCTCCGCGCGGCTCTCAAAGACGTCGATATCGCCGGACACAAGGTCCGAAAGGGCAACTGGGTAGCGCTCTCCCCCCTCGTCGGCCAGCGTATCCAAGAGGTCTTCACGCGTCCGGATGCCTACGACCTGCACCGCTACGCCCCGGGCCGCGAAGAAGACAAACAACCCTCCGCGTACATCTCTTTTGGGGGCGGACGGCATCGCTGCCTTGGCAACGCCTTTGCCTTGCTTCAGATCAAAACGATCATGGCGATTTTGTTGCAGCGCTACACCTTTGAGCTCGCCGGAGACCCCATCGAAGCCGACTTCCAGGGCCTCGTGATCGGGCCCAAGATGCCGTGCCGAGTCACCTACCGCCGCCGGGACCTGAACTGACACCCCCGATGACCCAGGGTCCAGACAATCGGCATCGAGCACGAAGCATGGTCGTCGCACAACTCGCCCGGCTCGACCCCTTTCTCTCGCGCAACCCGAGCAAGCGCATCACCGAACTCTACTGGCTGGCCTATACACCCGTGTGGGGGGGTGTCTCGGCCGTCGTGATGCTCGGCGGATTTGCCGAACGCTGGGGGGACTGGGAATGCATGGTCTATGGGTTGGTCTTGGCCTTGGGAGCGGTCTTGGGCCCGACCTTGCTTCGCCCCCGTGAAGAACAAAGGAGAGCGATCGTTCGGACCACCGGTTTCAAGATGTCGCTCTCCGTCGCGGGGCTGGCCTTTGGCCTCAATTACACCCAGACCCCCTTTTTCTGGGATGTGCTGCATATGCACTATGGCTTCAACACCCAGATCAACATCGCCAACAATCCGGTGTTTCTCTATTTTGTGTCCGTTGCCTACTTCTCAACCTATGCGGCCCTGTGTTGCATAAGCTTTCGAATGCTCCGCCGAGCCTTGGTGGGTCGTTCCCGTCTCCTCATGGGCTCCGCCTACGTCGTCGCCCCGATGTTGATGGCCTTCCTCGAAACGGCACTCAACGCGAATCCATCGATCGCCCGCCTCTTTTGCTACGACGACCTAACCTTCATGATGTGGTTTGGTAGCTTGGCCTACGGTGCCGCCTTTGTGTTCGTACTTCCGCTGTGGATGGCGATCGACGAGACACACGAAGACCCCACCTCGCCGCAAACATCTCCGTTCTTCATCCTCATCGGGCTGTGCGCTGTACTCTACGCAGATCTCATCACCCTCGATCTCCTGCGCTACCATGTCGCTCCCCATTTCACAGTGGTTGAGCAGGACGCGGTCGGTCTGCGTGACTTTGATGGAAGCTGCCTAGAAACCAATCCACATCTGCCCCCATCGGCCATCCGCCACGAAGATCCACCACTCGCTACCGCCACGAAACGCAGCTCCCTATGAAAATCCTCCTCGACCAAGACCTCTGCCAATGCCATGGAGTCTGTACCGCCGAAGCTCCAGAGATCTTCGAACTCGACGACGACGGCAAGCTGATGCTTCTCAATGAGCGGCCCAACGCCTCGCAGCGCGACGCGGTTCAAGCCGCGGTACAGTACTGCCCTACCTCGGCGCTCAGCATTCAAGACGACTGATCGACGTGTTGGGCATGTTAAACAAACACCCCGAGAAGCTTGAGTTCGGGGGACCCCTCGGCACCGCGATTCTCATCGTCGCCCTCCCGGCGACGACGCTCTATTTCTATTTCTGCCTCCGTTTCAACGACGGCCGCCTCATCCCCCAACCCGAGACGGATATCGCCAGTTTTCTAGCGAGCATCGTTCCTAACGCCCGGGCCATGGCTGCCTACACGCTATGGTTTGCGCTTCAGGCCTTCCTCCAGGTGTTCGCCCCGGGACGACAGGTCATGGGGACACCGCTCGACGACGGTCGCCGGCTGCCCTACCGCATGAACGGTCCTGCGTCGTTGCTGGCGACCTTGCTTCTCGTCGGGCTCGGTATCCATCAAGGCTGGGTCTCTCCACGATTCATCTACGACAATTTTGGCTCGCTTCTCTCGTCGATGATTCTGTTCGTGTTTCTCTTCGCCATTTTTGTCCACATCTACGGCAAGATGCATGGCCAGGCGCGCAATATCACCGGACGGCTCAGCTACGATTTTTGGATGGGCACCGGCCACAACCCACGTCTTCCTCCCGAGCCGAGCGTTCGTAGTCTTGACCTCAAGTTTTTCTGTGAGGCACGCCCAGGCTTGCTGTTGTGGATGCTCGTCAACATGAGCTTCGCCTATGTCCAGTACGACACCTACGGGTTCATCTCGACCTCGATGTGGCTGGTCTTGGCCTTCCAGTGGCTCTACATCCTTGACTACTTCTGGAATGAATCGTCGATTTTGACGACGATGGACATCAAGCACGAGAACTTCGGTTTTATGCTGGTGTTCGGAGATCTGGTCTGGGTACCCATGACCTACTCGATCCAGGCATTTTATCTGATCGACAACGTGCACCAGCTTCCGATCTGGATCGTGTGTGCCGTGGTCGCCATGAACATGGCGGGCTGGGCCATCTTTCGTGCCGTCAACCAGCAAAAACATCGTTTCCGCCAAGACCCCGCCGGCGCGATCATTTGGGGAAAAAAGGCAAAATACATCCAGACGAAACGTGGCGGTAAGCTCTTGATCTCCGGTTTTTGGGGGTGGTCTCGGCATTTCAACTACGTCGGTGACATCCTCATGGGAATCTCCTGGTCCTTGCCCTGTCTCTTCGGCCACATGCTTCCGTTTTTCTATCCGATCTATTTCACCGCGCTGCTCATCCACCGTGAACGTCGCGACCATCACAACTGCTCCATTAAATATGGAGAAGACTGGGAGCGGTACTGCGCTCAGGTTCCTTGGCGAATCTTCCCAGGAATTTACTGAGATCGATATTTTCTGGGCGGCGAGGCCCACGATGGCATCAGATTTTGGAAGACGCCCCTTTGTGAACCCCCCGCGGTCCAAAACGCCCGGCGGCCGGACTCTCGTTAGAGACACACCCTCGAAGATGTGCCAAAGATCTGCACGAGAACGGCGATGGGAACAATGTGCTGGGTCTCTCGACATGGCTGGCTGCGCTATTGCTGGCGATCCCCGGCTTCGGTGACCCCGTCGGACGCGATCGTGTCCGTCCTGAGTTCTCTGAATTTAGCGCTCTTTTTAGTCAAGACGACTACGATGCCTATCGCCAGGTCCTGCATGGCCACCTCTTGCCCAATCTCCTCGATATCGAGGATCACTTTGTGGGCATCGAAGCCGATGGAATCGACAATCTAAGCAGCGAATACGAGGGCCCGGCGACGATCATCGTCGGGGGTACCGTTTCACATCCTTTCGACAGCGCGATCGAGAATGCCATCGTTCGAGTCGTGTTCATTCCTGTCGATCAGGTTCGGACTACCTGGCGGCGAATGACCGCAGCACCACTAGAGCTGACGGGTGCCGAACTCATGAAGAGACTCCCCCGTCCGCGCTTTGTCATGCATGTGCCTATCCAAAAGGGAGGGTCCCTAAGCCCGCACATGCGACGCGATGTCACTTTGAGCTTCGATTTCGACGACATGGCGCTCAACCCCACCTCACTTCCGGGCTATATCGCGTCGATCGGCGCCTATCGCCTTACCAACCCCACGGCCCGCGACCTCGAACTCATCATCGACCAGGGAGGGTCGGTCGACCTCATGGCGGCCTCGGAGTGGGCCAAGGCCCAACTGGAACACGATGCGAAACCAGCCTTCACGGTGGAGGCCCGCAGAGCCCTGATGCACACCATCGGTGACCGTCTCGCTAGCCTGCGGGCACCTCCGGCGTTGGGCGATATCCAGCGCGTCCATACTCTTCTTGAACTTGTGCGGGTCTTTGCCACGCCCGACGATCTGGAACACCTCCTCCAGTTGAATCGCTCGATGCAGATCCTCCTGACAAGCGCCGGGATGTCGTATCACGAGGCCGTTCAGGACGAGAATCGTCTCGAACTCCCAGTGCATGGCATGCGTACCCTCCCATCTTTGGGTGAATATCTTGACGCCTACCAGGCCGCGTTGCAGGACATCAGGCGCGCGGCAATCCCTGAGCTCTTGGTCCTGGCCTACGATCCGCTCGATTTTCGTGACACTCCCAAAAGCTCAGGTCTTCGCGTCTCCAACGTTCAGCCCCAGGCCCGAGAGCTGCTCTTCCCCTTGCTCACAACATCCGTCGGGGCTGCTCTCATGGCAGTCGACAGCGACGACGATGCGCAACGTAGGATCCTCAATTTCTACATCGACGCCCAATACGCCCCCGCCGTCGATCCGATGATGCATTGGCTGCAAGAGCACCCCGAGAGCGTCGACAAAATCGGTTTCAGGGCCGCAAAAGGACTCGGGATGGCGATCGTTCCTACGCTCCTTCGCTACTATTTTGAGCCAATCGAGCGAGAGCAACGGACCATCGCCCGGCGAATGCTGCTTGAGCTCAACCATGACGCGGCCACTCAGGTTGTTGCGGCAGTGGCCTCGACCGGGATCCCAGTCGCTCCCGACGCCACTGTCGCTGAGGCCCTGGGTACATTCGAGCGCCTTGAGAAGAACGACCTCCGGCGTCGTGCGGGTGTCTTGGAGGAGGAGGCGTTTGCGGGTGGAGAGGACGTCCTCGCCTTATCGAGCCGATTGACGGCCCTGCTTCGCCTCTACGAGATCGCGCCGGAGACCGTTCAAAAACGACACAGTGACTCCATTGCCCTCTTGGCGCTGGCCGGAAGAGTGCTCGACAGCGACAGCCCCGTAGAAAGCGCCCGCGCACTGGAGCTGCTGGCCGAGATCGATCTTCTTGAGCATACGAAGGCCGCCCGAGACGCGCTCGCCATCACCAAAGCGGAGATCGCCATCTCTCACGGGGAATACGACAGGGCCCTGGAGATTCTGCTCACCCAGGATCCTCAACTCGAGGGTGCCGAGGCCGTACAGCTCTACGCAGATACGATCGCGCACTGGTGCGACATCTCCATCGACCTCGGTGTTTTTTCGCGGGCTCACCGGCTGCTCGGCAGTGCACGCGAACATATTCCTCATTCGGCAGGCCAAGACGCACGCTTCTCGGCGATCGGTCACAAACTCTTCCTCGCCCAGTACTGGCCAGCACTGCTCCTCGGTGGCCTTTTTGGACTCACCATGAGCATCACAGGCGCCTGGTTGGCCATACGAGCGGTGCGACGCGCAATGAGAGAAATCAAAGATCGAAGGTCGCGAGCCAATCGATTCCGACGACGCGAGCGCCATGCCAAACGCGTGGCCGCCGAGCTCGCCGAGCTCGCCGATGACCTTGCCGGCTCGGTTAATCGTGGAGAATTTGCCGATGAGTACTCCGGAGAGAACACAGTCGTGCTCGACGGTGGGCCTCACCGCCCCGAAGACGCCTCCCACGACGGCGAGACCGAAGAGGCCGAAGAGACCCAAGAGGCCGAAGAGACCGAAGAGACCGAAGAGACCGAAGAGACCGAAGAGACCGAAGAGACCCAAGAGACCCAAGAGACCCAAGAGACCCAAGAGACCCAAGAGACCCAAGAGACCAAAGAGACCCAAGAGACCCAAGAGACCCAAGAGACCCAAGAGACCCAAGAGACCCAAGAGACCCAAGAGACCCAAGAGACCCAAAAGACCCAAGAGACCCAAAAGACCAAAAAGACCCAAAAGACCAAAAAGACCAAAAAGACCAAAGAGGCCGAAGAGACCAAAGAGACCGAAGAGACCGAAGAGACCGAAGAGACCAAAGAGACCAAAGAGACCGAAGAGGCCGAAGGGCTGCACACAGAGCCGAACGATACCCCGATAGAGGCAGCGACCGATAACGACCTTTCGCCATCATCCTCAGACGATCCGGAAAGTCCTGTGCCCCCGCAACCGGACAACGAGTTTGATGACGAGTTTGATGATGAACTCGACGACGAGTTCGATGATGAACTCGACGACGAGTTCGATGATGAGTCCGATACGAAAACCGAATCCGATACCGAACCCCAGGAGATCTCGGGCGCGAGCGTTCCGCCCGCGGACCGCTCGCGGAGCACCAACCTCCCGGGTCCGATCGACCCAACGAACGAGCGAACAGACGCAAACCAGAATGACGCAGGCCAAAATGATGCAGTCGCCCCCGCCGCAAACGAGGGTTTGCCAGGCGCGGATGTCGTTGGAACATCGCCAGATCCCGCCGACGTCTCCGTCCCTGACGACAATACGGACTCCGCCAAACAGGCCTCCGGGACTCCTACCAGTGGCGCCAAGACAAAGGGCCTCGGCAATACTGGCTAGCCGCACAGGACCGTGTAGGTCGACTTCGCCACATGCATGAGGGGCTCGCACCGGCTTTTTGACGGGCCACCCACACCTCATGAGCTCGACTTGGGACTTTGATGAGCGAGTTGTGCGCGAACGATGCGTAGCACGCGTTGCCGCAAGAGCACTTCTCGACTTGCCACGACGCGCGACATCTGGAACCATCCTCGATGCGTGAAAGGGAAGTTGGGACCGCTTGAATACCTTGCGTGGGCGCGGTCTGTTCCTACGGGCGCACGCTATGACCTTAGCGCGAGTGGGGTCCGCGACACAGTGCTCGACGGCGAACCGTCGCCCTTGGGCGACGCGATCCCTCCTGACGTGATCGCTCGCCGAGATCGCAGTCGCTCGATCGTCGGCGACTACGTCGATGCGGTCGCCGGCCGGTACGACATCGACGCCAGTTGCGTTGTTCCGAGCCTCGGAGCCAGCCAAGCCATCACTCAGGTGCTGATGGCACTCGTCCGACCTGGCGATCACATCATCGTCGAGCGCCCCACCTACGAACCCCTGCACAGAGTTCCTGAGGTGCTCGGCATCAGCGTGTCGCGTCTCGAACGCAAGTACGACGAAGACTGGGAGCTGGTGCCGGACCGCCTCGCTCAACTTCTTACCCCACGCACTCGCGCCGTGGTCCTCACGAATTTACACAATCCTTCCGGTGTCAGCATCTCTCCGGACCGCCTGACTGAGATCGGTGAAATGGCAGCCAGGGTCGGAGCCATCCTCCTGGTCGATGAGGTCTATCTCGATTTCGGATTTGATCCCCACAACAAAAATTGTGGTGTTCGCCCCGCCTGCCTCACCGTTCCCAACGCGGTGAGTTGGTCCTCGACCACAAAGTGTTTTGGCTACGGAGCGCTGAGGGCCGGATGGCTCGTCGCCTCTTCGCCGGAGATCGCCAAGGCGTTGCACGCCAGCGCTGACTATCTTAATTTTGACTATCCCGTGGCCACCGCCCTGCTCGGAACTCGTGTTCTCGAACGCGCAGAACCCCTACGGGTCCGGGCTCAGCGCATGGTGAAAAGCGGACGAAGAATCGTCGATCGATGGATCGATGCGGAACAGCGAGCCTCTTGGGTTCCGCCCTCCTTCGGTTTGACCGGTCTCGTTCGGCTTCCCGACTTGATGCAAGATACCAAGTTTGCTCAGCACCTGCGTGACCGCTACGAAACACAAGTCGTACCAGGGAGCCTGTTTGAGGCGCCAGGTATGGTTCGACTGTCCTTCGGTCTCGGTGAAGGTGAGCTTGAACAAGCGCTCGAAAACTTCTCGGCGAGCCTCGAAGAGCTCTCGTAGCGGGATCTTATCCCGCGCGCACCTCACTCCGTTCTCAGGCTGAATCACACGTTGAAACGAAAGTGCATGACGTCGCCATCTTCGACAATGTATTCCTTGCCTTCGACCCGTAGCAGTCCCTTTGCCTTCACCGCAGCATCTGAACCAAGCTCGATCAAGGTCTTCCAGTTGACCACCTCGGCCCGAATGAATCCCCGCTCAAAATCCGTATGAATCACTCCCGCGGCCTGGGGAGCCGTCATCCCCCGGCGAATCGTCCACGCCCGACATTCTTTTTCGCCGGCGGTGAAATACGTGATCAGGTCGAGCAAGGCGTAGGCTCGGCGAATCACTCGGTTGAGCCCGGGCTCTTCAAGACCTAGGCTCTCAAGGAATTCGGTTCTCTCATCGACATCGAGACTCGAGATCTCAGCCTCGATTGAAGCCGAGATTACCGCGATTTGGGCACCTTGCCGCTCGGCGAGTTCCGCCAGCGGCTTGACCATCGGGTCGTCAACATCGGCGGCAACCTGCTGCTCGGACACGTTGGCGACGTACATGATCGGTTTCGCGGTCAGCAGGTCGAGCGCGTCGATGACCTCGGCTTCGTCCTCGGTGAACGTCTCCGTACGCACCGCTTTCCCGTCACTCATGACCCCCAACAAACGTTCGCAGACCTCAAGCGCGACCTTCTCGAGCTTGTCGCCGCCCTTTGACAATTTTCGCGCCCGCACGAGTCGTTTTTCAACCGACTCAAGATCGCGCAAGAGCAGCTCCGTGTCGATGGTCTCAACGTCATCGAGCGGGCTGATGCGACCATCAACGTGTTGAATATTTTCATCCTCAAAGCAACGAACCACGTGAACCAGCGCGTCGACGCTCCGAATATGGGACAGAAACTGATTGCCGAGCCCCTCGCCTTGGCTCGCCCCCTTTACAAGCCCCGCAATATCCAAAAATTCCACGGTGGTGGGAACGATGCTTTTGGGCGTGATGACTCGCACCAACGCATCGAGACGCGGGTCCGGCACACGGACCATGCCGACATTGGGCTCGATCGTGCAAAATGCATAGTTGGACGCCTCAGCGCCCGCATTCGAGAGCGCGTTAAAAAGAGTCGACTTACCTACGTTTGGGAGACCTACGATACCGACGGCGAGTGCCATGGGGAAAACCCGTTTCTAGAAGACACGCCACGCCGGTCTGCGGTGCCCGAACGATCGTCGAGATCACCCAACCGGCGCGGGGAAAAATGTTGGAAACCGAGCAAAGTGAATCAAAGACTGGGGCCCGAAGGCCCCCGCACCTGTCCACCAGAAAAAACAACCTAGCTCGCGGACTCTTTCTCTTGCACGTTCGTGTACAGGAGATCCACAAGTTGATTGATGTTATCAAGCTTGTTGAGTTCAGCCCTCGGCACTTTCACCTTGAGCTGACGCATGCTGCAAGAAACGACCTCGACGATGTCGAGGCTGTTCGCACCGAGGTCCTTCATGGAACGGGCCGGATCGATCTCTACGCCTTCGAGTTCCTCGATAGTATCTACGAGGTTCTCTTTAACGATTTCGAGCACTTCTTCGCGCGATGTCATGTGTACTCCTGAATTCTTGTTCGGCCTGAAAGCGCTTCTTACGCTATTTATTCTCGCCGGGGGACGTACTCTGCAGTCCGTACCGTTCACGGTTCTGGAAGAGACGGACTACGTTGTCCGAAAATCCGAAGCCCCTGTCCAGCAGCAAGACCTGGCCCTTGACTCCATCCATCAGTCCCGAGCAGAGCGCAAGCGCTGAATCCGCGACCTCTTCAGGCTTGATAAAGAAGCCATCAGAGTAATATTTCTTACAAAACGGCACGAATTCGGGCCCAAAAGTAGCTTCGAGCGATTGCGTCTCCACTGGATTCGCCCGAATCACGTTAATTCGGATGTCTTCGTCGATGAGATCTGCCGTGAGATAACGACAAAAAGTCTCCATGACGACCTTCGACGCGGCAACAAAATCGTAGCCGGGCAAGAAATATTCGGGTCCACGCGAAGACATTCCGATCGCATAGCGCGGATAACGAGAGAAAACCGCCTTCGCCGCTTGCAAGTATCCGACGAAGGGCCAGGCGCTGTAAGAAAGACTGCGCTGAAGCGCCTTGCGTGAGAGGTCCGTATGGTCCTGGCTCACGTGGGCGAACGAGACGTTGCTGACCAGGGCTTCTATGCCGTCGTGGTCGCGCTTGATCGCCTCCATCAGCGCCACGGTATCTTCTTCTTGGGAGACATCGGCCTCGAGGATCGTCGGCTTTGGAGCGCCGGCGGCAGCGAACTCGGCCTCGATCTCTGACTCCTCTCGCGAGCCCCAACGATGCGTCAGATAGCAGTGTGCGCCTTGGCGTCCAAAGGACAACCCACAGGCAAGACCGATCCCGTGGGTTCCGCCTGTAACGACGACCGCCTTTCCCTTTAGATCGTTGATCTTCATGATTTTTTTTCTCCCTGCGGTGGTGCGGCTTGGTTGGCTTGGGCAAGCCGATGGCCGAGAGTCATCACATTGTCGACAAAGGCGGCCCCACGGTCGAGCGTAAGCACCTGTCCAGACAAGGAATCGAGCATACCGCTGCACATGGCGACAGTGGTATCCGCGACTTCCTCCGCGGTCACGGCGAACTCTGAAAATTGTTCACTCAGCCCAATGCGTTCCTCCCCAAAAATCTGAGCGAAACTGTCGGTGATCACCTGTCGCGTTCGCAGGGCATTAATTTTGACGTTTTCATCGCGCAAATGCGTCGCCATGTAACGCACGAAGGTTTCGAGCACAGCTTTCGCCACGGCGACGTAGTCGTAGCCCGGATAGTGAGAGTCGGGTCCATCGGATGACATCGCCACTGCATATTCGGGATAGCGGCCAAACTGCTTATGAATCTGGTGCATGTAGTCCAAGAAGGGCCAGGCACTATAGTCGAGACTCTTGAGCAGGGCCCGGCGGTTGTGATTGTCAACACCGTCGCCTCGCATGACAACGCAGACGTTGCTGATGAAGACATCGACACCAGGATTTTCTCCCCCAGAGAATTGCTCGGCAACCGTCGCCATCAGGGCCTTGGTGTCCTTCGGCTGAGAAGCATCCGCCTCGAGGATAAGTGGCACGGGGCCGCCCGTCTTTGCGAACTGGGCAAGAATATCCTGCTCGTCAGCGCTCCCCCACCGATGGGTCAGCACCAATTGGGCGCCAAGGCTTGCGAACGCGAGACCGCAGGCGAGGCCGATGCCTTTGGTCCCTCCGGTGATCAGGACGACCTTTCCCTTGTATGACTTAATCATGGGTTACTTGCCCTCTTCTTCCGAGCCTACGGTATGCCCGTCGCCGCGCGCCATCTCTGGAGATTTTTCCGCCGAGAGATAGTTTTCCCGAATCCGTTTTTTCGTCTCGGGATGCGCGAAACAGATCTCATGCATGCACGATTCCATCGTTCGCGCCTCCTCAAAAGCTCTGCGGCGCGGAAGACCCAAGCTGCGTTTAAGCAGCTCCAACGCAAATCGTGGTTTGTCGGTCAGCCGCCGCGCAATCTTCATCGCCCTGCCCTCGACCTTGGCCCGAGGCTCGATGTAGTTGATGCTGGAGCGCCCTTCGAAGTGTTTCCCTCGAAAATACTGCCCGCCGTACATCATCTCGGCCGCGATATGTTCACCCACCGCAATTTGAAGCAGGCGTGTGGTCCCCATCCCGGGCGTAAACCCAAGGTCCATGAAATTGCAGCCATAGCGACTCTCGCTCCCGAGAACAACCATGTCGCACGCAAGACCAAAGATCAGGCCGCCCCCTACCGCGTGACCCGCCATCGCGGCAACAGTAGGAATCGGAAGTTCCAACAACGCGCGAGTCAGCGCCAGATCATAGGGCGCGATGCCGCCGTCCGCGAGGCTCAGCAGGACCTCGCGATCACCTCCGGCACAAAACACCTCTTCGAGACCCGTGAGCACGCACACCTTCGCCCGACGATCGGCGCTCAACTGCTCGAAACGCTGCAGCAAGGTCTCAACAAAAGCACGAGAAAACGCATTTTTTCCGACCTTGTCCATGAGAGATAGATGGGCCAGCCCGTCTGCATCCACATCGAGCCGAATGGCGTCGTGCATGTTGTTTGTATCCATCATCGATCGTCGGCTCGCCTGCCCTTGTAGCGTACAAACCACGACGGAAGCTCGCCCGTGAAAAATGCCTCGATCGCTCCGAGTGTCTCGGTCTCGAGGAGATCCTCCGCGGTGCGCTTGACGCCGCATGAGAGTGCCTCGGCCAGCGGAAGCCCGGCGGTCGTCTCGCTGAAGCGCCCGAGCCGCGAAATCGCGCTCGGACCCATCCGCAACCAACCTTTGATCTGGCGCCGTAGTGCACGCTGCAACTCAGAACGTCGGACCACAGTGTCAACGAGTCCCAGGCGATGAGCCTCGTGCACGTCGAGCGCTCGGGCCGCGAGCGCAAGCCACTGCGCCTTTTGTGGTGGCATCCGCCGCGCGAGTAAGGGCATCACCATGGCCGGAATGAGTCCAAAGGTGCACTCCGGCAAGGAAAACTCCGCGGCTTCGGTTGCAATCACCACATCCGCCGCGGCCACGAGACCGACCCCGCCCCCCATCACAGGCCCATCCACCACGCTACAGACCGCTTTTGTGCAAGTCGTCAACCTCAACATGCACTCTGCATAACGCTTGAGATTGTCGACCTGGTCTTGGCCGGCCTCTCGACGAATCGCTCCGAGGTCCATGCCCCGACAAAAATCAGGGCCGGCACTCTCGATCACGAGCACCCGACAACTCGGACTCGCTTCTGCCGCGACCAATAGCACCAACAACTCCCGTAGCCCTTCGGCATCCAAGGCCACAGATCGAGCCGGCTCGCGGTCAGGACCGGACGATGGTTCTAGCCGCACAAACCAGACAGGATCAGTCTCGTCGCGATCGCTGACTACACGCACGAGCTTCCTCTAGGCGATTCGGTAGCGGCGCTCCCAATCCTCGACGCCGTCGAGAACCAGCCGGCCAGATCCTTCGTAAACTCGCGCATAGTGCTCTGAAAGAGAACCCGACATCCCGTCGGCCTCGCCTCGGTCGATGCTGACCTCGCTTCGATCGATCATCGCAGTCCTGCGCGACTCGATGGCCTCATATTGCTCCACGCTGACCGGAACACGTGCCGCGAGCCCCGCCTCCAACTCGCTCTCCGCCACACGCTCGCGGGCCTTCGGACCCACCACCAGGGGATAGAACTCCGAGCAAGATCCAGAGCCGTAGGAGAATACGCTGATGCGGTCGCCTGCAACCAAGTCCTCACTGGCATCGATCAGACCCATCATCGCTATGAAGGTCGCCGAAGTGTACGTTCCTCCGAATAAACTATTGTAGCGAAGGGCCGATTTCGACTTTCGTTCGAAGTGCGCTCGAATCTCAGAGTTTTTCATCTTTCGGCCCGCGCGACGAAGGGCCGCGCGATGTGCACGGTAGGTCATGCCGCCAAAGGGAACATGATAGATGTGCTTCTTGAACGCCGCATCGTAGTCAGGAATGCCCGATCGCTCCATGAAGTGGTCAAACGACCCTTCGAGCGCCTCCAGGTAGCCAAACAAGCTGGTGTCCGCATGACCCACTTCCGTCGTCGATGTTGGACGGTAGGTGTCAAAAATTTCCTGTGTCCAATATCCGTTTTGCTTGAGGTCAAACTCAAAGACCTCCGGTTGATCACTGATCAACACCGCAGTCGCGGCCGCCCCCAACACGTACTCCCAAGGTTTCCCGAGATGCATCCGGCTCTGGTCTGTCATTACGACCAAGGCCTTGGCGCCCGGACTCGCCTGAGATGCGACCCAGTGAGCCGCCATCATCACCGCGGACGTTCCGCCATAGCAGGCATGCTTCGACTCGAAGTTGCGACAATTCGGCCCGACCCCCAGGTAACGATGCACGTAGGTCGAGATCGGTTTCCCGAAGTCGGGCGAGCTCTCGGTGCCAACAATTATAAGCTCGATCTTCTCACGGTCCTTCTGCGAGACAATCTTCAAGGCGGCGTTGACCGCCATGGTCACGGGATCTTCCCACACCGGATTAAGTGAGCGCGCTTGGACCCATAGCTCGTCGAGAGGATGGGCAGGATCCTTGCCACGGGCCTCCGCCAAGGTCCGCATGTCCAAGGAGAGCGTGCAGGGATAGGCGGCAATCTTCTCGATCCCGATCCTCGTGTGCGTTCGCATAGACACTTCTCTCGTCCCGACGAACCTAGTAGGTCCAGTTGAGGCCGCCGGTCACGTTAATGACCTCGCCGTTGACAAATCCGCCATCCTTGGACGCCAAGAACGACACGGTTCCGGCAAGTTCAGCGATGTCGCCCATACGCCCCTTGGGCATGGGACAGTATTGTTTCCAATAATCCTTGTTTTGCTGGGGCATGGTCTCGCGCGTCATGTCCGTGTCGAAAAAACCAGGAACCACGACATTGCAGGTAATGCCTTTGCGCCCATATTCCTTCGCCACTGACTTGGTCAGCCCATGCAGGCCCGCCTTGCTCGCCGCGTAGTTGGCCTGCCCCGTCCCGCCGTTGTGTTGGATCGACGAGATATTGATGATGCGTCCAAAACGATTCGAAAGCAGCGCCGGAAGAAACTGACGGATCACATAGAAGGGTCCCGTGAGATTGGTGGCGATCACATCGCCCCATTCCTCGTCCGACATGCTCACGACAAGATTGTCGCGATTTGCGCCCGCACAGTTGACGACGACCTCGACGGTCTCGAAATCCTCGATCACGGCATCGCCCACCCGCTCCACCGCCGCCGAGTCTGAAACGTCCATGGCGTAGGCACGGCACTCCACGCTCGGGTTGAGCGCCTTGGCGGCAGCAATCACCTTGTCGGCAGCGTCCTTATTGCGAACGTAGGTGAAAGCCACATCGTGACCACGCTCAACCGCCTGCAAGACGATTCCAGCGCCAATACCTCTTGATCCCCCCGATACGAACCATTTCATAGCCAGTCCCTATCCTTCGTAGGCCCGAACGAGGGCGCAGCAGTTGAGGCCGCCAAAGCCAAATGAGTTTTTAAGCATGATCTTGGACTGATGATTCACAGGCCCGTCGCTACACACATCGAGATCGATCAGTGGGTCCATCTCCTCGACGTTGATCGAAGGATGAAGCCGGCCGTGTTTCATCTGCATGAGACCCGCGACCATCTCGACCGCCGGAGCCGACCAACAGGTGTGCCCAAGCATGGATTTTGGCGCATTGATCTTGAGCTTGTAGGCATGCTTACCGAAGGCGGTCTTCAGAGCGGCAATCTCGGAGAGATCGCCCTGCGGTGTAGAGGTTGCGTGTGCACACACAAAATCGACCTGTTCTGGTGCGACCCCACAGCTCTTGAGCAGACGAGCAATCGTGCGAGCCTGTCCTTCTGGCGAGGGCGAGGGCAGGTGGGATCCGTCTCCTGTGGAAGTCACGCCGAGCACCTCCCCATAGATCTTCGCTCCACGCGCCTTCGCGTGTTCGAGCTCCTCCAGAACGAGACATGCAGCCCCATGGCTCGGAACAAAACCCTCGCGCCTTGTATCGTAGGGACGGCTGGCTCGCTCCGGCTCGTCGTTGAAACTCTCGATAGCGATCGCTCCCATCATCGCCATGGCATGTGGGCCCATCTGCGAGAAATCGAGGACCGCTCCCACCACAGTCATCACGTCGTGGTCGTGATGGCGGATCTCATCGACGCCACTTCGCAGGGCAATATTGGCCGACGCGCAGGCGCCCCCCATCGTATAGGTCGCCCCCTGACTGAAGGTCAATTCGCTCACGGATCCAGCATGGTCCGTGTCGAGCATGGACAGCGCTGCCATCGAGTCGATGTAATCCGGCTCATCCAAGAAGGTCACATAGTTCTCAGCAAAATACCGCTCGTTGAGATTGTGACCGCCGACGATCGTGCCGCGGCGTGTCGAGTCGCCATCGAGGGAGAGCCCCGCATCGATCCAAGCGTCGGTCGCTACCGTCAACGAAATTTTTGTCGAAAACGGCGCCTTTTTCGATAGCGTTCGCAGCCGTTTGTGCATCGCGCTATCGATCTTGTCGCGCAGCCCGGCCACCTTGCCTTTGTGATCGTAGTCCGAGATGTCTCCGCCGACCTTGGAATAGACATCGGGGTTGTTGAGGAATTTCCACCGCGTGATGGCCGATTTCCCGGCGATCAGGTTGTTGTAAAAACTATCCAGGTCGTCGCCGAGAGGGGTGTTGATCCCCATTCCAGTGATGACGACTCTTCTCGCATTCAAATTCATCGGATTCTTGTCGCTCCGGCTTGTGTCACAACGTGGTCCCAGCTCAATCGCCGAGCATGATCACCTCAAAGACGGCAAGGGCACACACGTCGTTGCCCAACATCGCCTGTCCGGCGCAAACCGAGACATAGTCACTGTTTTCGACGGATTTGGCGATCAAGGTCAATGCATCCCCCGGACGTACTGCGCCCTGAAAGAGCGCATGCTGAACCTTGAGGAGACGCAACTGCTGCGGGGTCTCGCCGGGGTCCACCGAGGTTTTCCCTGAATTGAGTAAATGCTGCAAGCAGATCCCCAGCTGACCGACCATCTCCAACAACAGCACCCCGGGATACACAGGATCCCCGGGAAAATGGCCAGCAAAGACGGGGTCGTCCGCGGCGATGCGGCGTCGTCCGACAATCGCGCCAGCTTCGAGATCGACCTTGTCGACGCCGTCGAGCAGTAAGAAGGGGTCGCGATGCGGCAACATACGCTCCAGAGCCGAACGACCGAGTGCCACGTCATCGGTGGTCTCATTCGGCACGAACAGCGCGCGGCGGCGTCCTCGCTTGATCAGCGCGTCGAGCAATGGATCCCCGCGAAACTCGGCTCCGATGCCGAAGTTCGCAAACCGGCGACCACGCCGGCGAGATGCTCGCCAGTGTTCTCACGGCTGTCGGTCTTGAACTTCGGATTGCGCGTCCACTTACGCTGCAACAGGTTGTGCAGCACCGCACGTGGACCCACCTCAAGAAACACCGCGTCCGGGTGTGTCTCGAGCAGAAAATCGATCGATTTACGCCAGAGCACCGGAGAATAGACGTGCTCCGCCAGCATCTGAATGAAATCGGCGGTCGACGGGCGGGGCAGTGCTCGGCCCAAGCGATTCGGAATGTACGGAAGCTCTGGAGTTCCGAACGAGAGAGCATCGAGCGTAACTCGAAACTCGTCGGCGACGCTCTCAAACATCGAGCTGTGCATAGGCACATGGCGCTCAATCACCTCTGGCTGCACATAATATTCGTCCTCCAGCACCCGGACCGCGGCCTCGACGGCGGCTTGTTCTCCAGAGATCACATGCTGCCGGGGGCTGTTGAGATTGACGATCTCAAGGAGACCAAGGTCTGACACCGAGCGCACCACCTGCTCAAGCTCCCCGATATCGATCGGCTGCACAGAGGCCATCCAGCCACTCGGACCACGGTCGTAGGCTTCACCGCGGGCCTGTACAGCCAGCAGGGCCTGCTCAAAGTCCAGCGCGCCAATATGGACGAGGTGATTGTACTCGCCAAGACTCAGACCCAATGACAGCTCCGCCCGGACTCCCGAAGCTTCCACAGCACGCAAAAACATGTGATTTGCGAGAAACACGCCGACTTGAACATCTACATTGCGCGCGAAGGCATGCTCGTTCTCCGCCGAAAAATGAGTGCGGAGGTCCCTGCCAAGTCGCTGCGATGCAAGATCGAGAATCTGGCGGTTGGCGGGATGAAGGTCGATGAGTTTGTCGAGCATGCCCGGGTACCGGGAGCTCTGCCCTGGAAACATAAAGATTAAGGTCATAGGTCAGCTCTCAGAGAGAGGACGCCGCAGCGCGATCATCCTCGGATATTGAAGCGAAAGGGTCCAAAAGGTGACAAAAACAAGGGGGTCTTACCGTCGTGTCCGTCTGAGCTGGCGGGATATCGCCAATAACCGTGCCTGTCACGGAAAAATGAAGCGACACGATGGGTTCTCACAATCGCAACCTGAAGCCACTCAAGGCGGCCCCGCCATGTGAGTCTCCGCTTCACTCCGGTTGGTTCAACCTAAACGACGATTTGTTCGATCTTTGATCAAACGTAGATGATTTGGTCGCGCTCCGGCCCAACAGAGACATGCGTGATGGGCACTCCGACCGACTCTTGAATAAAATCGAGATAAACGCGCGCTTCGCTAGGAAGATCTTCCATCGTACGAACCTCGGTGATCGGTACGGACCAGCCCTTAAAGCTTCGAAGCTTCGGTTTGACGCCGTCAAGCAGATACGGGGCTGGAAAGTGCTCCAGCTCGCTGCCGTCTGGCAGCACATAATGGGTGCAAACTTCGATCGTCTCGACGCACGATAGGACGTCAAGCAGCGTCACCACCAGGCTTGTTGCCCCTTGCACGCGGGCACCGTGGCGTGTCGCCACCGCATCGAACCATCCGATGCGTCGAGGCCGGCCGGTCGAGGCCCCATATTCTCGACCCACTTCACGAATCCGCTCTGCGATCGGTCCCTCAAACTCCGTGATAAAAGGACCGGCGCCTACCGCCGAGCTGTAGGCCTTACAGATGCCCATGATCTCGGTGATCTCATGGGGCGCCACGCCAGCGCCTACTGCGCCATGTCCGGCGATCGGGTTTGACGAGGTCGTGTACGGGTAAATTCCCCAATCAAGATCGCGCAAAGTACCGAGCTGTCCTTCGATCAGCACGGTCTTCCCCTCGTCGAGCATCGCGCGAAGCGGCACAAAGCTCTCGCCGATGTAGCCCGCGACCCTAGGGATATGCGGCAGCAATCCGGCCACGGTCTCGTCCACCGAGGTCTCGGCCACTCCCAGCCCGCGAAACATCACATTCGCGAAGGCGACGATCGGCACCAAACGCCGGCGCAAATGGGCCTCCCCGAGCAGCAACTCACCCATCTGCAACCCGACTTTGGCGACCTTAAACTGATAGGCCGGAGCGATGCCTCGGCGAGTCGAGTCGAACTTAAGCATCCCATCTTGGTTGTCCAAGGCCGCCTCGATCTTTTTATGGAGCGGCAACACCACATGTGCACGATCCGAGACCAAAAAGTCGCCGATCGAGACCACCGATTTGCGCAGGGCATCCATCTCATCCGCGAGCGCTTCCGGGTCGACCACCACGCCCGGCCCCAAAATATTGAGGGTCGTCGGGTAGAGGATCCCGGAAGGGATGAGGTGAAAAACAAATTTCCCGAGATCGTTAACGATGGTGTGACCCGCGTTCGCGCCCCCCTGGAAACGTACTACTGCATCGACGGAGCGTGCGAGAAGGTCGACGATACGTCCCTTCCCCTCATCGCCCCAGTTGGTCCCAACGACTGCAATCACAGGCATACGATCGGTCCTCTATTCGCTATCGACTCTGGTTGTGCACACGACGAAGCGTGGCCTACGCGTGAATCCCGCAACCGCCGCACAGTACAGGCGTCGTGTTTCTTGGGACCCTCATTCGGGTCGGAAAGGTACCCGCGGGCCGTCATAAGTTCAACACCACAGACAAAACGCGTCCAATGCGCCTTCACAGGCCCCCAAGCTCCAAACTCAGGCGTGCAAATCGTCGAGCCAACTGAGAAGCGGGCCCTCCTTGCTCTGCCATGGACCCGAAGGTCAGGGCGGCTCGCGCGTATTTTGTCGCGCGCAGCCACTCGATACCCGGCTCAAATTCCTGCGGCCACCGGGGAAGATCCATTCGATCCCCCTGGGCAGACGATCTCGAGTCCTCCCCCGGGAGCCGGTCGGCGGCCGCACGCCTACTGCGCTCCCCCTCCACCTGGGAGAAACGCGCCCGGAAACGGGCTCGACTCTCCCAGAAGCGCTCGGCGCTCGCTATCCGCTCAAAACAGCTTCGTGCCTGCGAAAAGCCCTCGGCCGATCCGCGCACAAGCGCACCATGGAGAACGGCGAGGCAGTTTTTTTCCGCCTCCTTGATCTGAACCCGACCCCATATCGCTGTCCCGACCAGCAAAATGATCGCCACGAGCAGGCCATAGGCGCCTGCGCGCAAATCGCGAGAGCGTTCGAGCCGCTGGCGCTTGGAGACCACCACCTGCAGCATAGCAGCGAGCGCCGTGATCGCCGAGCACGCCCCCCAACCGCCCCTAGCAGAAACCTGTGCCTCCCTCACACACGGTTCCATTCAAATTGAGATAGATTGCGCACAGGAAGCTTCATGCAAGGCAACGCCAAGGTCCTCCAATCGCTAAACAATTTGCTCACAGGTGAGCTCACGTCGATGGACGTCTACCTTCTGCACGCGCAGATGCTGGCCGACTGGGGATATCCAAAGATCGCCGCCCGCCTCGCGCACGAGTTCGACGACGAGAAGGGTCACGCCTGTAAGCTGATCGACCGCATCTTATTTCTCGAAGGCAGCCCGAATATGGCGAGCCGGGAGGCTTTCGCCACGGCCACGGACGTGGAAAACATGCTGCGCGCCGATCTTGAACTCGAATACGTGGTCGCAAAAAATCTCAACGAGGCCATTGAGGTTGCCGAGGGAGCCGGGGACAACGCCACACGCGAGCTCCTGGCCGAGCTGCTGCGTGACACCGAGGAAGACCATATCTTGTGGCTTGAAGCCCAATTGCACCTCATCGACACCGTCGGCCTTCGCAACTATCTGCAAGAACAAATGTAGTCGCTCCAGCCGATTCCGGGACGATGCCCAATCTGGTGCAACCTGCTCGACCAGAGTCCGTTTTCGACTAGAGTTAAGGGGTCGCCTACCGGCGGCCCCGTGACATGAATGCGTCCCTCGCCATAGGAGCAACCCTCACCGAGGGTACCGACGCGATCGTCGTTCTTCGCGACGGTCGAGTGCTGAGCTACGCGGAACATGGGGACCCGGCTGGGATCCCCGTCCTCTTTTTCCATGGAGTGATGGCCTCGCGTCTCGCCGTCCACCCCGACCGACACGTCCTCCACGCCCTCGGCATTCGATTGGTCGCTCTCGATCGACCTGGCTACGGACTCTCTGCTCCCCACCCGGGCCGTACGCTCCGAGACTGGGCCGATGACGTAGCAGAGCTCGTCGATCACCTGGGTCTTCGTCGATTCCACGTGCTTGGCTGGTCGGGAGGCGGACCTCACGCCATGGCCTGTGCCATGGCCATGCCCGGTCGCGCAATTCGCGCTTCGTTGGTCAGCAGCATGGGCCAGCCCGGGGTCGCGGCATCGATCCGTGATGGCCTCGGGCCCAATCGCCGTCTGTGGAATCTGGCCCTACGCGCGCCCGACGGCATCGTCGCCCGAGCTGGAGATCTGGTGATTCGTCACTCTCAACGATTCCCTCACCGCTTCTATCGCAGCACGATGGCGCGCCTCAGCGAACCCGATCAAGCGGTCGCCGCTCGACCCGAGATCAAGCGTTGGGTCATCGACTATCGGGCCGAAGGACTACGACAAGGCACGGCTGGAATCCGTGAAGATGCCCGGCTGCTCCTAGATCCGTGGCCCTTCGATCCAAAAACAATGGACTGCCAAGTCGACCTCTGGCATGGGGCCCTCGACTACGTCGTCCCCTTGCCTCTCGTTCAACATCTCGCGGAGGCCCTGCCATTTTGCACACCCCATCTCCTGCCCACAGAGGGCCACTTTCTCTTGATCGACCGCTGGCAAGAAATCCTCGCTACCTTGGTTCATTAGCCAAATGACTCACCAAGATGGACTCGATTCTCTAGTACTGAATACTCGCCGAGATCTCGTCAAGTTTGATGAAGCATTTTACAGGCATTTCGGCCTCCGTCCGTCGTAGCGCAACGCGGAACTCCTCTGCAGCATGCTCGAGTCGAGCATCGTCGAAGTCATAGCGAACATCGACGAGCCGAGTCACGTTCGACGGCTCAAAAAAGACCTTGTGAGCGATTCGAGCCTTGAGTCGGTCCACCCACCGGGTCACATGCCTCGGGTCCGTGGGCCCGGAATCCAAGGACGTAGGTGGGGGAATTCGAAGTCGAAGTCGAAGATACTTCTCCTCCGGGGTTACGTCGAAACAAAAGGCGTTGTGATCCACCACGTGCCCGATCGACATGTCCCATACCAATCCAGCCAAGACCTCCTCAAGGACGCCCGCCTTAAAGATCTCGTCCGGCCCTGGGAAACCGGGTATCCACCGCGCGATGTACCCTGCCCAACGTGAAGTATACTCATCGTTGGGCGGAATCTCCGCGGCAATCTTCTGCGTAAACCCCAACACTGTCTCATAGTAGCGTTCTAGAAAAATCCCATCGTCACCGTGCACGGGCTTGGGTCTTCGACGGAACTGATAGGGCGGATAGCCGGGGTTTCCAGCGACACCGCGGTAGCCAGCGACAAAAAGATCGAGCAGTCCGTCGCTCGAGTTGGCTGTGAAAGGAGCATAGAGGGTCGGTCGCCAATCCGTGATCACGCGGCTCTCGAACTCCAATACCGCCTTATTGAGTTGCAGTTGAAAGCGAAGATGGGGTCGCAACAATCGAAAGATGAGATGGTCCATCGGGACACTGGACTTCGTAATCGCGTTGATCGCGTCATAAGGAAAATGCAGATTTGGATGCTCGGTAAAGAGCATCGAATATGCGGCCCCTTGAAGGACAAAAAACTTGGCGGTATCCCAAGCGTCCTTGTCACCCGGCGCGATCATGAGCGTATCCAACTTGACCGCCACAACCTCGCGACGCCCGCCTTTGTCGCGGATCAATGTCACGGTCGGAGCCACGTACATCCCTCGATAGGGGCGCACGCCAGCGATCGCCGTAAAATCGGACTTGTAGTAGGTCGCCCTAGCATCACCGAGATAGCCAGCGAAGGCCTGCCGATCATCCGGACTTAGCGTCGACGTAAGAAATTTTTCGTAGACGGAGTGAGTGATGAGATGCTCGAAGCGCTCATCACTCACCAAGCTCAGTGGTCGGTGCTTCACCGCATCCACACACCCACCGGGATATTGACAAGAAACTTCACTACGATGCGCAGGCCCACATGGAGAGTCCAATCTAGCCGTTCCCGCAAAGGAATATTCAAAACGATCGGGGCCTCCCCCATCGGGCGCTGGGGATTCGGTTGGGGCCACGGCCCTTTTCGGTCGTACAAGAACTTCTTGCTGTCCATTAATGATCTTTCTCCTGGGGCCGATGACACTACCAGGACCGCGGCGGCCGCCACAAAGTTCTGTGCGCACGCTTCCGAACACGTGTCGGTGCGTCTGGTGCCACGACATCAACCCCTCCCCCCTCGGCTCTCGTCATCCCAGGCTCGAGATGTTCAAGCGATCCGTTCCATCCCAATCACCCATTCGAGGCGGATAGGGTGACCGAGTCAGAAATCATCGCTTTCGTTCATCGCCTCGGGCTTCATGGCGCCGAAAAAGAGGCGATCATGGCGGCGCTGTTGAACTTTCCTGTCGATTGTCTCAGCCGTGGGATGTTTGCCAAAGGTGTGCTCAAGGCCGCCGAGAGGCCCGTAGGGGCCCTTGAGGCTGAACTCCTTCAACAGCGCGCCCGCTACCCGAAACGGATCATGGGCTTTCAGCTCTATCCGCACCGGGATTTTTATCTCGTGTTCTACTCGGTCGCCACAACCCTCTACCCGGACAAAACTCTTGCGGAAGGCATGCGACTGCTCGCGGAGAGTTTTTATCCTATCTTCGCTTCCAGCCTCATCGGCCGAACGATGAGTGCGCTGATTGGCAAAACACCGGCCGACGTGCTTTCTCGGTTCGCCGAAGCCTACAAGATTGCAACACCTTGGTGTGAGCATTCCATCACACAAGTGGAGCCCAATCGCCTCCTTTGGCACTGCACTGTAGAACCGTGCCCCCACTACACATCGACATTCGCGGGTATCTGCACCGGCATGGTACGCACAGTCACCGGAATCACCCCGGAGTTTGAGACCCTCTCGATCGAACACGCGGGCGACCGCCAGAAGTTCGTATTTCAGATCTCCTGGCGGTGAGCATGCGCCACCCGGTCCCGAGCGGGCCTCTTAGAACGCGGTCCAACTCAACGCGGTGAAGTCATCGAGGCTGGACCCGAGCAGACCCGCGTCGGAGAGCGTAAACAAGCGTTCGCTCAGAACCATCGCCCGGCTCGTCGGGAAGGCCCCCCCGTCAACACCATCCTCACGATGCTCAAGCTTGGCAAGTTCCTGAATACCGTCTTGCACGGTTATACGCAGCGCGAGCACGCCGGTAAAACTGCCCCCCTCCCCATCGCCATCCCAAGTCTCCACAGGGATCACAACGAGGTCCTCGGGGCTCCAATACAAAAACGCATGATCGTCGTATTCAACCGATGAGTACCCGGATCCCAAGGTGAACTGGTGCAAGCGCTTGGGATCGCTTTTGTCGCTCACATCGAAAAGCGAGATCTGTGTTCCGAGCGTCTGCCCGTCTTCGGTGGCATCCTGGCCGACGCCGATCAGATGATCGGCATCAAGGGGATGCAGATATGCAGAATACCCGGAGATCTTCAGCTCTCCCAAAACCGTCGGCGCCGCGGGATCGCTAAGGTCCACGGTGTACAAGGGATCGGTCGTCCGAAAAGTTACAACATAGGCGGTGTCCCCCATGAATCGTACCGCGTAGATGCTCTCGTCCGAACCCAGGCCACGGACTTGGCCCAATTGGACCAGCGCACCTTCACTCTCCTCGAAGGTCGTCACGAAGCTCTCTTGAGGCGAATTGCCTCGCAGGTCTACGTCAGTTGTCGCCATGCGCAAAACGCCTTGATACTCAGACATCGACCAACGATTGAGCAGCCACCCGCGAAATGAACCGGATGCCGTATAGTCTGCACGTTCGGGGCTGCTGATGTCGAATTTATGAAGGTACGAGGTGTATCCCTTGTAGTCTTCTTCGGCACGGAATCGAATGGCCGAGCCTCCCGTTCCGGTCTCGTCGTCGGCCTCCCCTGTCCCGGGAACCGATTCCCCCTCTGTAGAGTCCGATTGCGTATCTCCTTCTTGGTCGACCGCTTCGCCCTCCATCGCATCGTCTCCCCCCGATGGCCAATCTCCCCACGGGCGCGTCGCAATGTACAATCCATCGGCAGAGGCATAGACCTGTTCTCCCGACGAGAACACACCGACCCCCTCGCCCCGGGTCATGCCCTCGTCAAGATCGTAGGTCAACACCGAAAGCACCCCAAGTCCCGACTCCACGCCTGGTCTCATGGCGCGCTCGCAGCCATAGAGCAGACCCACTTCAAGCGAGTCGTTCTTGTCGCTGACATATTGCGGCAACCAATCCTCTGCGGTCGCCGCCGCGAGCACTTGCTCGTTGTGCGCTCGGGCTTCGGCCTTTGCGTCTTCGATGGCGTTCGGGCTGCGAAACGTGAATGTCCCACTGCCTGTTTCTGTCGCCCCATCGCCGGGGTTACCATCCGATCCGGGCTCAGGCTGGGGCTCAGGCTGGGGCTCAGGCAAGGGCGCGGGATCCGGATCAGAGCCAGACGAGCCCCGGTCCACACCTTCGTAGATCGATTGCCAAGAGACAAGGTCAAGACCATTGGGCTCCGAATGAAGAACGACCCGCACAACCCCATCGATCATTCGAGCGGCCACAGAGCGGCCGCCGAGCGTCTCGATCGATACGATTTTCAGATCGTCCGGCTGCGATATATCGACTTCCACAAGCTGCGTCAGGGCCTCGTATCCCGTCTCCCACTGACTCGGTCGCTCGCTCAGTTCCACCTCCTGCATGTCCGTGTGAGCGATCACCAAAACGCGATCTCGAAATAGGAACATCTGTGATCCGTAGCTCCCTGCCGGGAGTTCAAGGGATCCCCGCAATTCAGCGGTCATACCCGAAGCGTCGATCAAATGTAGGGAGTTCCCGGCGATCGCCAAGATTCTCTCGCCGTCCGTCTTGATCTGGTCCGGCTCGTCGATCCCTGCTTCCTGGACGTTCGTATTCGAGAAGTCGACTCCCGCCTGCGGACTCCCACCATCATCGCCCAACTCCGCGCCGTCGTTTGAGGCAGGCAGCCCGCCCGCCGTCTCATCGATACTACGGTCCATGCCCCAATCGACGTTGGCCGATTTGCGGGTGCGCGTTCCGCAGTTTGCCCGTCTCATCGATACTACGGTCCATGCCCCAATCGACGTCCCCCGATTCCAACATCTCAAGCATGTGCTCTCGCGTGAAGCGCAGCATGGGCTCGCAGCCAGCGAACTTGTGCAACATGCGGGCCTCCAAAATGGGCTCACCCTCCTCGCCGTCCATTCCCGAGCCACACGCGGTCAGCCCTGTGGCCCATGCCATCGCCACAAGGCTCACTGCTCGTACCGAGCTCACAGCGCGACCACGGCGTAAGTCAACAATAGAAGTATTTTTCATAACCAAAGAATACACCTCGCACATAACCCCGCCAAACATTCACCCGAGGCGATACATCGTGGCCTAAAATCGAAGGCTTTGCGCCGACCAAGACTCAGCGGAATGGGCGCCGTGCCGCGGGCCAAGTGTCCACGACGCTCTTGGCCCGCTCCCTCCACCACAGCCTTGACCCAAGCAAGCGCGGGCGATAGTGGCCCTCATCATGGGCTCATGCGCAGCGTCGGATCACAACAAGGACGGCCTGGCCGTGCGGATCTGGCTGGGGATCGTGCTGGCGATGATCGTCGCCATGGTCGTGGTCGGCGGGACCACCCGACTCACCGGCTCGGGCCTCTCCATGGTCGAGTGGCGACCCTTGATGGGGACCCTGCCGCCGCTCGACGAGCATGCATGGCTGCAAACCTTTCAGCGTTACCAAGAGTCACCGCAATATCAGCAGGCCAACCATTGGATGGACCTCCCAGCATTTAAGAAGATCTTCTTTTGGGAGTACCTTCATCGCCTGCTCGGTCGCAGCGTCGGCCTGGTGACCCTGCTTCCTTGGGTTTGGTTCTTGTTGAGAAAGCGGATGACCCCTTCGACGGCGCACCGCAGTTTTTGGGCGCTCGTTTTCGGAGGCGCTCAGGGACTTCTGGGGTGGTTCATGGTCCAAAGCGGTCTCGTCGATGTCCCTGAAGTCAGCCATCTTCGTTTGGCAGCCCATCTCGGTCTGGCATTTTTTGTCGGCCAATGGGTTTTGTGGCTGCTCCTCGACCTACGCGCATCTCGATATACGAAGTCGCCAGCCCCAGTGTTGCGGCGGCACGCGATAGCCGCTTGGGCGTTTCTGGTCCTCCTCTCAGTTCAGATCACCTATGGAGCCTTTATGGCGGGGACCCGCGCCGGGTGGTTGTTTTCGAGCTTTCCCGACATGAACGGCCATTTTCTGCCCGGACATTTTTTCGCGGGAACTTCCCTGCTTCACGATCTCTTTCAGAACCCCTCGGCAATCCACTGGATCCATCGCAACTTAGCCTATGGAGTGCTGGGGGCAGGAATCATGCTCGCGCGCGCCGTCGCTCGACGAACGGACGATCCGCGCAATGATCTGCGTCGAGGAAGCAAACTTCTTCTGTTCACGCTCCTCATTCAGTTTGTTCTTGGAGCCGCGACCGTAGTTTTTGGGATCCCGACCTGGCTAGCGGTCGCCCATCAGGTCGGAGCGTTTGCACTCCTCAGCGCAACACTCTTTGTGGCCCACACCCTCAGTCGGCGGCCGACCGCAGGCCGCTAACGTCTACGAAAATAGGCCCGAGCGAAAGCCACAAGTTGAGCATGATCGTCGTGGGAAAATACTGGCAACCCATCCGGAACTTCTTTCGGCGCATCCGTAACGACTCCTAGGATATTGGCGCCACTCATCGTCCGACACAACAAGGGGTGACCCGCGCGATGAACTTCGATGGCGGGTGTACCTTCGTTTTTAAAACCCTCGATGAGCACACCATCCAGCCCACCTGGCAAGGTTCTTAGCAACGATTTAAGCGTCGTCGGCACCGCGGTCTGAGCCATAACCGCACGCTCGGTCGGCGAGGCGAGGGCCACCACACGGGCCCCTGCATCCCTAAAACGCTGGCTATCTTTACCGGGACGATCGAGTTCAAAACGATGGCCGTGCTTCAATGCACCCAGCTCGAACTCCTGACTCAACACCTCTAGAAGTCGAACAATAAGGGTGGTTTTTCCGGTATTCGACGGACCAATAAACCCCAACAAGCGCAAGGGGGGATCCTGTACGATCGGCCCATCGAGCACAGCATCCACCTCGGTCCCGTCATTCAAAATCGTGTTTCCTGGTGGTACCAAGACAAGAGCATTGCTGCCAATCGCCGCTCCTATTTTTCCTGAGTTCTGGTCAGGGAAAATCTGCACATGCAATCCCATCGAACCGTGACTGACCCGCCCACGAAGTGCCTGAAGCCTCGTAGGATTCTGCTGAACCGCGTCTCGCAGCAAGGTACGAAATGGAGCTACCGGGGACGTACCCAGCATTTGATGCAACATTGGCTCAACCAACAGCCTAAATATGGCCGCGACGGCTCGTGGATTTCCTGGCAAGGCGAAGAAGGGTACACCTCGCAAGTGACCAAATCCGGTCGGTTTTCCAGGCTTGATCGCCACCGTCCAAAATGATTCGTCAAAGCCGAGCCCGGCGAGCACCGACTGCAAAAGATCTTTTTCGCCCACCGAGGCCCCACCGATCGACAACACAAGATCCGAGCACGCCACCGCGTCGAGCACGGCGTGTTCGACCTCCAGCCGCAAATCGGCCACGAGAGGGGAGCGAGTCGCGTGACCGCCAGCGCCTTGCACCATCGCCGCGAGCATGGGCCCATTGCTATCGACCACCCGATCTTCGCTCGCGTCCGTCGCAGAGACAAGCTCATCGCCTGTCGCTATGATCGTCACCTTTGGGGCGCGTCGAACGACCACCCGAGACTGGCCGAGTGCTGCCAGCACTGCGATCTCCTGCGGGCCCAACTCAGTGCCCGCAGCCAGCACCCTCGAGCCGCGCAATACGTCCTCTCCGCGTCGACGCATGTCCCGCCCGGAACGAACGGGCCCCGTCACAGAAATCTTTTTTGCATCCACGATTTCGACCCGCTCCTGGCGCACGACCGTATCGGCCCCAGCCGGAATTTTGGCTCCGGTCATGAGTCGAAGGGCCTCGCCAGGACCGATCCCGGGCGAAGAAATCTCGCCCGCGTGGGCCGTCCCGATCACGTCGAGCCCGACTGGGCGTTCCAGCGAGGCTCGTTCTAGGTCCTGGCTGCGCACGGCATAACCGTCCATCGCGGAGTGGTCGTGCACTGGAAGGTCCCATGGGGCATCGAGCGTTTCGCCCAAAATACGACCATGGCCGCGCTCGAGTTCAATGTCTTCGGTCCCAGAAGACTTCGCGGATGCGAGGACCTTCTTTAGAGCCTGTTCAAAAGCGATCGTCGTTCGGACCATGGTCAAATTCGATCTTTCGCCGCGTCAGCGGAGCGAACCGAGCGGCTTCTTCCCACTCGCCGCAACCGATCAACGGCTCGGCGTGCCTCGCTTGGCGTCAAGAATGCCGCATAGCCGAGAATACAAAGGGCCGAAAACCACACCACATACACAAGGATCTGGATCACCATGTGAAATGCGAGGCCATAGCCCAAAAAAACGACACGCATGTCGAGCCTCTTACGCTCAGGCCAGTACATCTCGCGCAGCCACCGCCCCCCCACAAAGAGGGCAAACAAGGACTGCCACACCGCAACGAGGTGGGTCGCCGGGCGAAAAATCCAAGGGTTCAAGAGGGCCAACAGCGGCCCCAGGTCAAAATGGCGGTTGTAGGCGTTGCTCACGGTGTAAAACACCGCGGTGCCCTCCGACCAGGTCGTGCCCGTCTTCATCGAGACTGATTTCGCGTACAGCACGGCAAATTGCAGCTGAAATATGCGACGGCACCACACCGGCACGGTGCCATGTTTGCCGCGCATTTTGGCATCGAGACTCAAACCCCGTCCCGCCGGAACAACCATCATCCAGGTGACCAATGCCATGAGAAGCTGGTCCGGAAAGGCGTAGAGATTCGGATTTCGGCCTATGAGGCTTACCCAGAGTGCCCAGGCAAGCAGCGACGCGAATCGGGTGAAATATCCCAGAATCCAACACACGTGCGCCACCACTCCGATCGCAAAGATTGTCCGCACCGCGAATGGAGCTTGCACGTAGAAAAACAATGACCAACGCGAGTGAAACGCCTTACGGGCGTATTCGCCGTTGATCATCGAATCGTCCGAGAAATACTCGCCTACCGCGCCGATGTGGGCCAACAGAGCGGTGGTGAACACTGTCACAAGCAGCACACGCAGTAAGCCCAGGGCCGTGGGGTCCTCTTCTTCCAACACCAGTCGAAACAGGAATGATCGAGTACGCCCGCTCATGGCCTCACTCCGTCCCCGGCCAGCATACGAAGCACAAGATCCGTCGAGCAGGCCATCGAACCCACCTTTTTGAACTGCTTTTTGCCGTAGGTCGCCTTGCCGGCTCGCACGGCAGAAGGGCTTCGAATCGTCCGACGGACGGAATGCATCTCGACGCGTTTGGGCGCGACACCGCCGTTGCGTCGGGCTTCGCGGACACACACCCCGCGTAGATACCAGGCGCGATCGCGGGTCGCCTTCTCCCGAGACAAGCGATAGCGCCAGATCGCTCGCCGATTTTTTGTCCACGCCCACTGTGTTCCCCACCCCCCCTCTTCTTCGATACACTCTTCGAGGTCTTCACTATGACCATCCTCATAGTGAGATGTCACGCGGATATATCGAGTGCGCTGCGCGGCATTCGGGGCATACATGCTCCAGTACTGCGACAAACTGAACTTTCGAAGCATGCCCCCAGTTCGCGTCGCTAGTTCGCCGCCGAGTGATCTCGGAAGCGCAGGAACGACGATAAGGAAGGCGAGCGTTCCTGCCAGCATCAGCTGCGCGAAGATCCACCATGGACCTCGACGGGGCCCTATCCGCTCGCCAGCTTCGTTCACGCAGCTACTTTATCGACAAGACCAGACCCGCGCCACCACCACTCAGGATTTCACGGGCCCCTCTCCTTTTTCGTCGCCACACACCCGCCAAGGCTCGATGCACTGGCGAAAGGAGTCGCTCCACGGCCGAGAGCCAAGACCCTCCCCGTCGACATGCACGACCGTTCTTCGACCCGTCGCAAAATCTTCATCGCGATCCATCGGAAGCATACGAAAGCCGAAGGTCAAGGAACTGCGCCCCAGTCGCTCCACCGCCACTCTCACGCGCACCTCCCCTATGCCTCGCACAGGTGCGAGGTAGTCAACTTCATTGTGGCGAACGAGATGGAACTGATCGGGGTTCTCGCCATGAACGAAAGATGAGAATCCGATCTTGCCCCAAAATGCTCCCACCGCGCGCTCGAACAGCAGCAGATAGCGAGCATTGTGAAGAATTTGAAACGAGTCAAGATCGTCAAAATAGATACCAAATACTTCTTCGTGAAAACGAGCCATGAGCTGAACCAGCATGCATCAAGAGCGCCCCCTGCGGCTACCATCAATGACTAGACATTTGTCCAGGTTCAAATCGTCGCATGCCTGCATCGCTTTCGCGCCCTCGAGCCTGAACTGCAAGCTTTGCGGGTGAGTGTGACGGTCACATCGCCACGCTGGCTCCACATGGTGGTAGGGAACAATCGTCATGTCGGAAGCCGCACCGCCGCCGAAGTCTCGCATCCTGGTCGTGGACGATGAACCCTCGGCACGAGCGCCCATCGCTGAGTTCTTGCGAGAGGAAGGCCACGAAGTTCGACTCGCGGCCGACGGCTTCAAGGCGCTCGGCCAGCTCTCCGGCTGGGTCCCCGACCTGCTGCTTAGCGATCTGAGAATGCCAGGCATGGACGGCATCTCGCTAATGAAGAAGATGCGTGAGCGTGTCCCAAGTATGGCGACGATCGTCATGACAGCCCACGGTACGATCGAGAACGCTGTACAAGCGATGCACGACGGCGCCGAAGAATACCTTACCAAGCCTATCCATTTGGGTCAGCTCCTGTTGGTGATCGATCGCGTCCTTAACCACCGCCAGCTTCAGGCCGAGACCGCCCGCCTGCGGGAACAGCTGCGTCAGGGCAGCCCCGCAAGCTCGAGTGGTCTCGTCGGCGAGTCACGGCCCTTTCGAGACCTTCTGCAGCTTGTTCGCCAGATCGCCCCCTCGCGGGCCTCCGTACTGATCACCGGTGAGCCAGGAACCGGCAAAGAACTCGTCGCCCAGGCGACCCACCGTTGGAGCGGACGAAGAGACATGGCCTTCGTCCCCGTAAAGTGCAAAGCGGTAACTCCTGATGCCCTCGAATCCGAGCTCTTTGGCACGTCGAGCGATCCCGATTGTTTTCTCGCGCGGGCCTCGGGTGGAACGCTCTATCTCGACGAAATCGCCGGACTCAGCGCCCCTGCACAGCTCCGCCTCTTTGAGTTCCTTCAAGACGACAACCCGGACGATGACGCCCACGACGTGAGAGTCATCGCCGGCACCGACCACGACCTCAGGGTCGAAGTCGAGTCCGGCACGTTTCGGGAAGACCTCTACTACCGTCTCGGAGTCATCAACCTGCGAGTGCCGAGCCTCAAAGAACGACAAGCTGACATTCCTCTTCTCGCGGCACATTTTCTTGGAAAATACTCGCAAGCCAACGGACGAAACGCGATGAGCCTCAGCGAGCGTGCAATGGGAGTGCTCTTGGCTCACGGCTGGCCTGGAAACATCCGAGAACTCGAGAACTCTATCGAACGAGCAATCGTAATGGCCCAAGGCCGCCAAATCGAGCCACGAGATCTTCCGCAAGAAATCCGGCAAGGTCGCCGGCCAGGCGATGGCATGCCCTCTGTACCAGGTTCAACCCTCGATGAGATCGAACGATACGTCATCTTAACAACTCTGGAGCATACCGGTGGAAGCACCAGCAAGGCGGCGCGCCTGCTTGGAATTTCCACCCGGAAAGTTCAGTACCGGCTCAGCGAATACAAAGAGAGCCGCGAGAAATCAGACGCCAAGTGACCGACTCCGACCCATTCAGGGACGGAGTCGGTCACTTGCGAGACTCGGCCCTTTTCTCTACAACATCACTAGAAACACGCTGCGTTCAACATAGGATGCTGAACAAAACTGCGAGGATCGATCATGAAACGAATCACTCTCCTGACAGCCTGCACCCTCCTCTCTCTCGCTAGTGTCGCCTGTGACGGCGACAAAAAAACCAACAACAAGTCGGAGGCTGCTAAGAAATCCGTGGACAAGAAGTCCAACGAGAAAGTAGCCGCGGGCGACCCTAAAGCCGCCATCGATGCTGCCTGGAAGACCTGCGTGCCGTGCCATGGCGAAAGTGGTACCGGAGATGGTGTGGCTGGAGTCGCCCTGAACCCCAAGCCCCGCGATTTCACGGATGCGACCTGGCAGGCCAAGGTCGACGATGCACATCTCAAAAAAGTCATCGTCGAGGGCGGTACAGGCGTGGGTCTCTCTCCCCTCATGACCCCGAATCCCCAACTCAAAGGGAACGACGCGGTCCTCGACGGTCTCGTAGCCAAAATCCGCGGGCTCAAAAAATAAACGTGGGCTGCCAAGGCCCCTGCTCTCATCAAAATGACTTTGGGGGCCCTTGGTCGCTTCTTTTGTCCGATCGAGTAGAGTCCCGCCGTGGCGCGGATTCTTTATGCATTCAGCGCGCAGGGACGGGGACACCGCTCTCGCGCGACGACCGTGGGAACAGCCCTGCGAGGACGGGGTCACTCGGTTCGATACATCTGTGGCGGTTGGGCGAAGGACGAACTTAAGAGCGAAGGCGAAGACCCGCTTGAGGTCCCTGTCCTCCGCCAGATTCTTGTCCGAAATCGGGTTCGTTTGGCAGCCAGCATCGCGGCCAATTATCGCAAGGTGTTGGGCTATCGTGCGACTGTCGACAAACTCTCGCGGAATCTCGCAAGCGAGTCCGCGGACCTCTTGATCACAGACTTCGAGGCATTTTCAGCACGAGCCGCCGCGAAGATCGGCCTACCGACCCTCTCATTCAATCACCAACAGATCGTCACCCACACCCGATACTCGACGCCGCTTCGCCATCGAAGTGAGGCCGCCTTCACGCGCGCCATCATCAATTTGATCGCACCTACGGACCCCGTAAAGGTGTTGATTAGTAGCTTCTACTACCCGAGCGTTCGTGACCCGAAGTTAACCTCGCTCATCCCCCCTATCGTCCGACCCTCGGTGGAGAGAGCTCGTCTTACGGCCAAATGCGGCGAGCACATATTGGTTTATCACAACGATTCGGCCGGCGAAGAAGGTCTTCTTGAGCAGCTGAAGCAGGTCGACTGTCCTTTCATTGTCTACGGATTCCAGACCCCGCGCGACAACCTTGTGGAGTCCAACCTGCGCTTCCGAACACCGAGCAACGCGCAGTTCCTTGCCGATCTTGCAAGTTCTCGGGGCGTTCTTTGTACCGCCGGATACACCCTCATGAGCGAAGCGCTGCACCTGGGAAAACCTCTGCTCGTGACGCCGAATCAGGGAATTTTTGAGCAACTGCTAAACTCGCTCTTCCTTGAACGAGAGGGCTTTGGCCTGGCCACGATCGGGCGCCAGCCCAAAGCCGAAGACCTACGCCGTTTTTTGGCGCGCGAACCCGAGTTTAGGAAAAGAATCGCGGGTCAGCACTCCACCGGAAACGATCGGGCGCTGGATGTCATCGAGCAAGCTCTAGGACGCTGCGCTCCCCCGCGGACGAAATGAGCCGCGGGACGGCGAATCGTGACTCGACGTCCTCATCGCTAGAAGCCCACTCCCGGCAAGCCCCGCTCACGACCCCGTCGTGCAAGCCGATCGTAAAGCGGGCCCAAGAGAGCTTTCGAGGTCGTGCTCGACGCCATGCGCACAAGCGTTGGCATCGCCGCTACCGAGGCTCGGTCGCGGCCGAGCAACGAATGTACACCGACGCTGGCAAACTCGCGGACGATCGCCAACATTCGGGTCTCATGGACCGCAAGCAGGGCGAGAGAGGCCGCACGACCTCGACGGCTACGGTTCCAATAGTTGATCAATGCCGCGCTAAGGGCCGAAGAATCCGCTTGGCTGTCGCCGAGCGCACGAGCGATGATCTTTGCGAGGGCCATGCGCACGCGCATCCCTTCGGCCCGGGTTTGTGCGTATCGGGCCAGCCCCTCTTCAACCCAATCCTCGACCCCCTGCCGTCGCTGCTCCCCCACTGCAGCCGCGAGGCATATCGAATCGTTAACGCAAAAGCTCATCCCACTCGCGGTGATCGGATGCGCGCAACCTCCCGCATCACCGACGATCGCCAAACGGCCTGAGACCACACGGGAGGGACTCATTCGGAAGAACTTGGCCCGCGTCGGGGCGCTCGCTGCCATCGCGCGCTCCACATCCGCTCGAAAGCTAGACGGCAGCGCCTGCAGGTACGCATCACCGGGAAGCCCACCATCCGTTTCGAACATAACTCGAACCACACCACGTTCAATTTCGTAAGCCAGGGCCGTTCGAGGACCCCCGATGAAGATATGGCCAAAACCGGGATGGGGCAGCCGCCCCCCCTCGACCCTCCAGCCGACCATGAAACGCTCCGTGCCCCGCGCGACCTCAATACCCGCGCTGCGGCGCAGACGAGCGCCGCGGCCTTCAGCCGACACCAACAAGGGCGCATGTTGTGTCTGCTCCTTTCCGCCTCGCCCGAGGGTCACACGAAGGTTGGGGCCCTCCCTCCAGGCATCCGACACACGGGTGCTGGACATCATCTGCACCCCCCGTTGATTCCCAACATTTTCTCGTAGCCCGGTGACGAGATGGGCATGTTCGATGGCAAAGCCCTTCGTTGGACAGCCGGGGATCTCTGAGTACGCCAGACGCACATCGTCCTTGCGGTTCTTCCCGACAATCACGAAGCCATCGACCGCCATCCCTCTCGATTCGATCCCCTCAAGCAGCCCCAACCCGCGCAGCTTGGCCACCGCCGGCGGGTGAAGAAGCTCTCCCGCCAATCTCTTCTCGCTCGGCGCCGAGGCTTCGCACAACAGGATCCGCAATCCCTGCGCAGCGAGGGCCCCCGCCGCCGAACAACCGGCCACGCCAGCTCCAGCTACGATCCCATCATAGTCGCCCATCGGCTTCACGCTATCCCAGTGCGGCCTCTCGATACAGAGTCACTCGGTTCTGCTGCCAACAATCATAAAATATTCGCTACGTGACCTGCGTCACCCTTCCAAGGCTACTCGTGCACCGTTGCGGAAATCCCGAGCGCTTCGATCCTCGCTCCAAAGCTCTCTAGCCATGCCCGGCGAAGCCTCCCGAGACGGGCCGCTTCGGGCTGCTGTGAGCTACGTGCGATCCCGTACAGGGAGACCCCCTGCAAGCTCACCCCCGCGGCGAGCGCACGGGTCAAGAGGGCCAGATAGTCGTCGCAGTCCGACAGGCTCGGAGCCTGTCCGTCGAGCGAAAACACACAAGTTTGTATTCGGGTCGGGCACAAGCCCGCGGCCGTCGCCAGGTTGCGTAGGAGCGTCGAGTCTCCCAGGCTAAAGTCGTTGACCGTTCGGCGCCGTGTCTCGCTTCCCCCATCGATTTTAAACCAAACATCGCCACCGATATTCGCCATCGCCGCAAGACCTCGCTGCACCTCCGGGCGATGGATCATCGTCCCATTCGTGATCAACACAACTTTAATGGTCCCGACGAGTTTGTGACGAACCAACACCGAAGCGATCGTCTCGATCACTCGATCGAAACGCTTGCAGGTCGTGGGTTCGCCGTCTCCCGAGAGCGCGACGTCCATCAGGCGCCGGGACCCCTCGGGGACATTCTGCTCCATGTAATCGCCCTCGAGGAGTTCCTCGATAAAACTATCAAGCTCCTGGTCGAGTTGACTAAGGTCGATCTCAGGGGCGACGCCTCGGCGAAGATTCGGAACCTGACAATAGATGCAACGAAAATTGCATGCCCGATTGGGGTTCAGGTTGATGCCCACGGAAACCCCACCCGATCGCCGTGAAATCACCGGGTACACGTAGGTGTGGCCGGATCGATCTCGGTCGTGATTCGTGACCGTGAGCTTCGGGCTGTCGTTCGTCACCCTCGGGGCATAGCTCGAATCACCGCGTCGATAAAGCATGGGAGGAGCGAACGAGCAGGCGACCAGGGTCCATCGAGCCCGCCATCGCTCGTTGATCGGCATCGAGAACAGAGCCCGCGAGCCCCGAAGACTCCGCGAGCAGGGCCGCACAGAGATCTCCCGCGGCCACCCCGATCGTCATCCCTCGACCTCCGAGCCCCGCGAACCAATGCAATCCACGGATCCGAGGATCAACGCCGAGCACCAGCTCTCGATCTGCGGCGAAGGTCCGAAGACAGGCCCAATGACGACGGACCTTCGCGTCGATCAACGCGGGAGCCAAGCCCTCGAGTTTTCGTGCCAAGAGCCCAAGGCAGGCATCGTCGGCTGGCGGAAGGCAGGGCTCAAAAGGAAGCTCCTCGCAAGGGCTCGCCAACAACCCCTCCGACTCTGGACGATAGTAAACCTCGTCTCCGACTCGCCAAACGATCGCGCTGGCGGCTGCGGCGGCGACATCGAGCTGAACGAGGTGTCGCCGAAACGCTTGAATCGGAAGCCCGGCCGCACACGAACGGCCCAGGTCCGCCGCCCAGGCCCCTCCTGCGATGAGCACCTGAGAGCTTTCGACCACGCCGCCACTCTCCAACTCCACCCCGCAGACCTCCACTTGTTCCTGCGCGTTCTCACGCCGTCGAATTTTAGTCACACGTTGTGCCGTGCGAACCTCAACCCCGCATCGCCGCGCGGCTCGCGACAAGCCATCGACCATGGCGTGGATATCGAGGATCGCCGCATCTTCAACCCACACCGCGACGCCACCACGCCCACCACGAAGGGCCGGGGCTCGCCTCCCGATGAAGGGGGCCTCAACCAGCTGCGCTCGCAGCCCGGCGGCCCGAAGAACCCGCAGCGGAGCCTCCAAATCTTCCCCGGTACCCTCCGAAACCACAAGCGCTTCGTGTTGAGTCCGCCAGCGCCCTGGCCCAAGCAGCTCATCGAGCAAGGCTGCGCTACGCTTCGCCAAGACGGGCGTACTCGGGACGTCGTCAAAAGGCAGCCAGATGGCAGCGTTGCGTGCCGAGCTGTGCGAGCCAGTTTGAGTCTCCTGCTCCAACAGGAGAACCTTCCGGCCGCGCTGTGCGAGCCGCCAAGCCGCGGCGAGACCCGCAATTCCGCCGCCGATGACTACCGTGTCCGGCCGCTTCATAGAGCCGGGACCATACTCAGCCTCGTGCCCGAGGGGAAGCGCGGGAACTCGTTCCGTGGCCACTTGCCCAGCGCCACCCTCTTTGACTACAACCTCACCTATCTATAGAGTGAGGGCAGATTGTAAAAACAAAGCCCTTGCTACGCACTTCGCAGCGGTAGTAATCGTTTGTCGTGCGTGTCATGCGGATTGTTCTCCTCATCCGCGCCCTCAGCACTCGCTGAGACAATGTCGGTGGGTGTTTTTCGTTCCCAGCGCCCGCGGACCTGACGGTATCGACCCGCCCTCAACCAAACACAGCTGTACCATGATCGACAATCCAAAACTCCCCTACGAAACTGACGCCCTCCAGCCCCATATCTCCAAGGAGACCTTGGAGTTCCACTATGGAAAACATCACCTCGGATACGTCGGCAAGCTGAACGCCGCGATCGAAGGCACAGAATTTTCCAACATGGCGCTCGAAGACCTCGTCAAGAAGAGCTCGGGCGGAATCTTCAACAACGCCGCTCAGGTCTGGAACCACAGTTTTTACTGGAACTGCCTCAGCCCCAACGGCGGCGGTGAGCCCAGCGGTACCCTCGCCAACGCGATCAACAAGTCTTTTGGCTCCTTCGCCGAATTCAAGGCTCAGTTCTCGAACACCGCGGCCACCACCTTCGGCTCGGGTTGGGCCTGGCTCGTCAAGGAGGATGGTGCCCTGCGTATCATCAGTACCAGCAACGCCGACACTCCCCTTGCCCACGGCAAGACCGCTCTATTGACCTGCGACGTGTGGGAACACGCCTATTACATCGACTACCGAAACGCGCGACCGAAATACATCGAAGCATTTTGGAACCTCGTCAACTGGGAGCACGTCAGCGCCCAACTCGGCTAGTTCCCGAGCATGCATAAACGCCCGGCCGGAGCCCCGCTTGAGCCGGGCGTTTATCCCCCAACCTCTCCGAGCCCTAAACTCTCCGATGAACACCTCCAATTTTCTCACTTGTGTCCTCCTGCTCTCCCCTCTTCTCGCGTGTGAGCCCAAGGCAGCCACGAAATCCCCTCCCGCGGATGCTGCGCCCGTCGCGGCTCAAAGCACTGAGGCTGCCGAGCCCGCCGAGGCTGCCGAGCCCGCCGAACCCATCGCATTTCACGACATGGACTATCCGGCAAAGAAGCTGCACATGGTCAAGGTGGTTGTCCCGGCAATGCAGGAGCTCTTCGCCGCTCATGATGCGGACCGCTATGCTGACGTGAACTGCATGACTTGCCACGGACCCGGCGCGAAAGAAGGCAAATTCGAGATGCCATCCGGATCTCTCCCTCCCCTCTCGGCGGATTTGGCCCACGAGAAGGCCGAACACCCTGGCGACGTCGAGTTCATGATGACGAAGGTTGTTCCCGAGATGGCTACCCTCCTCCGAGAAGACCCCTTCAACCCTGAGACGGGCGAGGGCTTCGGATGCATGGAGTGCCACACCGCCAAATGACGGCGACCGCGGCGTTCGTCTTCGGTAGCCCGTCGGACGAGCACCCACCGATGGGCAATCGCGGTCACTCTGTACGAGCCCACCGGCCCCAAATCCATGAAATACGTTCCTGTCGGCCAACGATTTGACACGACCGTAGAAACTCACGCGGCTCGGCGCTAGAGTTGACATCAGTGAGTGAGGTGCGGCATTCGGCTTTTGTGCGATCAGCGCTTTTCGAGGCGCTGCGAGAGCAGCTTGAGCCGGGTGCAGACCGAACGTTAACGCGTTGCAAAAGCCTCGATGAAGTCCGCGGACCCGGCGTACTGCTCATCGACATGGCACTCCTGCACGATCCCGGAGCCGCCCCCCAATTGGCCGCCCTCCGCGACCACCGCTGGCGCTCCGACCTTGAGGTCCTTGCGCTCGCCACTGTGCCTGCGACTGACCCACTCGCGACTTTCCAGTGGGCCGACGGTATTCTCGATTGGCCGACGAAGACCCCACTCCACGCGCATCTGGCCGTCGCCCGCGCCCGTCTAACCCGAAGACTCCAAACGGCTTCCCTTGGCCGCAGCTATGAAATCAGCGCACACCTTGCCCACGATGCGATCGAGATCTGTACAGCCGATTTTCGCCTGATCGACGTCAACCCAACCTTTGAGGCCGTCACGGGCTGGAACCGAAAAGACGCCCTCGGGAAGACTCCGGGGGAGCTGTTGCGCTCCGACCTTCACGACGCGGAGTTTTATGCGGCCATGGAGAAGACCCTCCTACGCGGAGAGACGTGGCGTGGCAACTACCTGGGTCGACGCAAAAATGGTGTCCCCTACAGCCAAGCGACCACCATTCGACCGGTGTGCCATCCTGTAAGCGGAGAGCTTGAGCACCTGGTCGCTATCAAGAGCGACCGCAGCCAACTCGAGCTTGCGACGGGCGGTTACCAGGCCCTCATGGAGTCGACGAGCGATGCCGTCTTTTTATGCCGATCGGGTACTCGCGAGATTTTGGAGGTCAATGCGGGCGCCTGCACCCTGTTTCGCCAACCGCTCGAAGTCCTCAAAAGCCTACGCCTCGATGACCTGCTCGGCCAAGATGCCACAGGTCTTGTCTTTTCGGAGTCGAACGATGATACCGCGCCATCGGAGTCCATCCGCGACCTCTGCATCTCCCGCGCAGACGGTTCTGATTTTTGGATCGATGTTCGCGTTGGCACCTACGTCGCCGCCGGTTCGCTGTTCACCGTCGCTATCGTCCGTGACATCAGCGAAAATGTTCAACGAGAACAGCAGCTCGCCACCTCGCTCGAGGCTCTCCAGACCGCCACATCGCAGCTCACCCATGCCGCGAAACTCGCGGCGATCGGCCAACTCGCGGCGGGTGTCGCCCACGAGGTCAACAACCCCGCGAACTTCATCATGCTCAACCTCGTCCGTATTCAGAATCTGATCCGCCGACGAGAATGGCTGGATCCTGAGATGATTCAATGCGTCGCAGACTGCCAGGAAGGCATGGACCGTATTCGTGCAATCACGAGGGACTTGCGAACTTTCTCGCGCATCGAACAGGACCGGCGCCACGCCCTCGATCTCAACACGGTCATCGCCAGCTCGGTTCGCATGCTCAATACGGAGATCAGACATCGCGCAAAGCTTGAGCTTGAGCTTGGCGAAGTTTCATCGATCCTCGGAGATCGACCCAAATTGTCCCAGGTGATCACCAACCTTGTCGTCAACGCGGTCCAAGCCATCGAGGAGGGCCAGGCCTCACACAACACAATCCGGATCACCACACGCTCGTCATCACAAGGGACAGACGAGCGACGGGGCGTCGAGCTCAGGGTCGAAGACAGCGGTTCTGGAATCTCACCCGAGCTGCGCGATCAAGTTTTCGACCCTTTTTTCACGACAAAAGCACGGGACGTCGGCACCGGACTCGGACTCTCGGTCTGCGCTGAAATTGTCCGTGCGCATGACGGCACCATCGATTTTGTCAGCGAGGTGGGTCAGGGCACGTGTTTTCGTCTGTGGTTCCCCTGCGTCGAGTCCTCGGCGGCGATACGGGAGCAGCGTCACCGAGAGGACAGCACGCCGAGCCGGCGCGCGAGGGTCCTCGTGATCGACGATGACGTCCAGGTTCTTGAGGCTTTCTACTATGTTCTTGAAACCCGACACGATGTCACGCTCGCGGACGGTGGCGAAGCTGCACTTGCGATCCTCAATAAAGACACCGATTTCGACGTGATCCTGTGCGACATCATGATGCCTGACGTCGACGGGATCGCGGTCTGCGAGGCCGTGAATGAGGATCATCCTCATCTCGCCGATCGCTTTCTTTTTTGCAGCGGCGGAGTCTTCACTCCACGTGCGCGCGACTTTTTCGCAGGCATCGAGGCATCAATTTTAGAAAAGCCCGCCACCGCCACCGAACTTCGGAACGCCGTTCGCTCGGTTTTTGAGGGTCGGAAATACCAAGCAACAACGATCCGTCCATAGTCCGCATCGTATCAATTTCATCCGATCTCACGCAGCGCCATGAGTCGAGCGCCCAAGACTTCGCTCGACCCAAGCTTTCCGAGATCTCCATCGATCTCAAAAAAGAAACGAAACTTACGTCGGCTCGGCCCTCGGTGAAGCTCCGTTCCGAGCATCGAGGCCACACCATGCACATCGCGATCCACGCCATCCGCCGAGCGCGCCATCAACGAAAACGCGAACGCAACGCCCATCGCATGCACGTCGATGCCACTTTCCTGCGCACGTCTCGCGCCCAAAGTCGACGTCCGCGGCGCCTCCACAATGCGGATCCAGACCAGCTTCGTTCCATGAAGCTGCTGATGAAGCATGGCCTCAATCTGGTCGCGGAGCACTCGCTCGGGCTCCGGACCCAACCATACCAACATGTGCGACCACTCCCGAAGTGGGGCAAAATTATCGAGCGGGTGCGACGTCATCTCCGTAGCCGGTCCAAACCGGACTCTACCATGGCCGCGCCGAACTCTCGGCCCCAAGCACAGCACAGGGCAGCGCATACGCGGTCATTTCTGTGCAACTCCTGCCTTGTCGCGTATCCACCGACCCACTAGTCTGACGGGACCGGAATTGAGGGTCCCGCATTCCCACCCGCTGTTGGGAATGCGAGAGCCCAAATAGATCTAGCAAGCACGGGAGAACAATGGCGCGGCGACAACACGGACCCCATCATATCGCGCAATATGCGGCGACCGCTTTGTTTCTCGCCGGCTGCGGCGACACGATCGTCGCCCCCCCTGCCTGGGATCCAAACCGGGGATCGGAGAGCGAGTCCGGCCCCCCCGCAGGTCCGGACTTGGCCACCGCCGGCTCCGACGTGGGGGTGACCGATGAAACGGACGAAACCGGCGGAACCGGCGGAACCGGCGGAACGGACGACATCGAGCTCGGATTCACCTACACGATCGAGGTCTTACTCGACGGCCAACCAGCGGCGGGCGTAACCGTCAGCCAGGGAGGGGCCATCCAAACCTGGATCACCGAAGACGACGGCCGAGCAACCGTGACGGTGGATCGAGAGATCCCCGGCAGCCACGCTTTTTTTGCATCCCACCCCGACGCTCGAATCCTCTCCGTGAGGGTTCCGGACGAAGCGAGCGACGAGGTCATCACGATCAATCTGAATCGCGTCGCTGAGGGGGATAACGAAGCCTACATTTTTCAAGAGGCGGGCTCTCCAACAAATCGTCAGACATCCGCCTACTGCGCCCATTGCCACAAGGCGCTCAGCGAGAACTGGTGGGCTTCGCCCCACCGAAGCGCTGCCAGCTCTGCGGTCGTCCAAGACATCTACGCCGGGGTCTCGACAGCGCTACACGACGAGAGTTCGTGTACCCAGGCCGGCGGACGCTGGTGGACCGGTATTGAGCCCGGCACCGGCGAGCCGACGGATCGCTGCTACATCGGCCAGGGGACCTTGCCAGATCTCAACGCCGGTTGTGGCGACACCGCACCATGCGACGAGACCGCGGTGGCATTTGGCGGTTGCGCAGATTGTCATGCCCCCGGAATCAACGGAAAGCTGGGCGGGCGAGACCTACTCGAGGCCCGCGGCTCCGAATTTAGCGACGGCGTGCACTGTGATGTCTGCCACAAGGTCGAGTCGATCAACCCGGACGGTGCGCCGGGCATCGCCGGTCGACTGGTCATCAAGCGCCCCACTGAAGAGTCCTTGAGCCCATCGCTCGGCCAATGGCTGCCTCTGACCTATGGCCCATATACCGATGTATCCAACCCACGCATGGGATCCGTCGCACGCGATTTTTTCCGCGGTCCGGAGCTTTGCTCCGGCTGCCATCAACTCGACCAGCCGGTACTTCTAGAGGGAGAGAGCGCGGATCTGGATCGATGGCCGGACGGGCGAATCCCAATTCACAGCACCTACGAAGAATGGCTTGAGGGCCCGCTCAACCCCTCGGCTCCGTGCACCAGCTGCCACATGCCGCCTGATGTGGACCAAATCAACTCTTCAGATTTCAACACAAGCTTCTCACCCAATGCGGGGTCAGGTTGGCCCCGCCCACCTGGCGCGGTGCGCGAACACAGCTGGGTCGGCCCCCGAACACCCGAATCGGGCATGCTTGAACTTGCGGCGGCGATCTTCATCGACAAGCAGATCACCGGCAACCAGCTCGAAACGACGATCACGGTCAAAAATGTTGGCCCTGGCCACGCCATCCCAACCGGCGAACCGATGCGCAGCCTGGTCGTGCAGGTCGAGGCCCGTTGTGCCGACACCGCGCTCGCAGCGGTGGGCGGAGACGCGATTCCGGGATTCTCAGGTGCACTCGACCGCCGTGAGAGTCCTGAAGACTGGTCGACGTGGCCAAGTGCTTCCGTAGGAGACGTCGTCCGAGTCATCACGCTCCAGGGTGGTTGGTACGATTATCACGGCCCTCTTCGCTTCGGAGACGGCAGCTTTACCGCCCAGGAGAAGGGCATGCCCATCGAAGCCGTCGTCGGGATGTCGACGATCACCGCGGTCAATGGCGACCAGGTCACCTTCGACACCCCTTTACCCGTGGGTGATGTTGCCTATCGAGGCACCGCCGGTCTCTTTGCGGTCACCCCCAATCACGCTGGCGTCAGCTTGGCCGGGGCGCCAGGTTTCGCCTTTGCTCGCGTCCTAAGTGACCCCCAAGGGGCCATCATGGTCCCACACTATCGGGCGATCGACGTGGTCTCCGACAATCGTCTGCGCCCCCAAGAGTCGTGGACATCCACTCACGTTTTTCAGACAACTTGCGCAGAGCCAACCGTACACGCGGTCTTGATCCATCAGGCCTACCCCACCGCCATCGCCCGTGAACGCGGATGGGACGCGACTCCGAAAGTCATGGTGAACACATGGAAGTAAAACCAATTTTCTGGGGACCCGTCCTTTCGGGGCTGCTCACAGCCTGCTTCGACACCGCCCCGATCCCTGTGAATACCAACAGCCCACCCACTAGCGCTGGCCGCGACAGCAGTGAAGATTCAAGCACAGGAAGTACGGAGTCAACACCCGACGAAGATCTTGGAGCCGACGAAGACCTCGGTTCTGGACCCGACGTAGGGCTCGTAGAGCGACCCGAGCTTCACTCGCCAGACGAGGCCGAAGACCTCGATCCCGCAGAGGACCAAGTCCACATTAAGCTCACTGCCTCAAAACATTCATTCGAGGCCGCTGGCGAACTCGTGGAAGGCTACGCCTACAACAAACAGGTCCCAGGACCGACGATTCGGGTCCCGCTCGGGGCGACGGTCACCATCGATTTTAAGAACGATCTTGAGGTTCCAACGACGGTTCACTGGCATGGCCTCCACGTGCCCTTCGCCATGGATGGCGTGACCTGGCAGGGCTCACCGGTCGAAGCCGGTGAGACCTTTATCTACACCTTCACTCTCAACCAGACGGGGACTTACTGGTACCATCCACATTTCGACACCGAACGTCAGGCCGACCTGGGTCTCTATGGCGTGCTCATTGTCGAAGATCCTGAAGACGCGCCGGTCGACGAAGAACTCGTGGTCGTGCTGGACTCTTGGGGCGAGTATGGGGCCGACCACTCCGAGGACAGCAACCACGACGGCCTCGACGGGGTCAATCTAACTTGGACCGCCAACGGCCTGCTCGATCCGGTCTACAAACCGGCATCGGGCGCGCGGACTCGCGTCCGGGTCGTTAACGTCAGCAACTCCGGCTACGCGGATCTCCGTTGGCCTTCGATGCGACACATCGCCTCAGACCAAGGCTTGCTGCCCGAACTGAACGAACCTGAAAATATCGTGCTCGCGCCGAGCGACCGTATGGACGGAGAATGGCTGCTTGACGGCAATCCCTTCGATCTTCGGCTTGCGCCCTACACCTTGGTGGGCCTCGCCACCCCGCCCGATCCTCACAACCCAGATTATCGCCTGCTTAGCGTCGAACCAAGCGGCGACGAATCCGCTCCAGTGCCTGGCGAGTGGCCCTTCGATGGAGCCGAACCCACCTTGGATCCGGCATACACCGACATTGTCTACACCTTCCAGGGAGATCCTCTTACCGGAGACTGGCTGATCAATGGTGAGAGCTTTCCAGATGTGACCATCGAAGAGGCGCCGTTGGGCGAAGACTCGATCATCGAGATCCGCAACATCTCGCAGTCCGAGCACCCCTTCCATTTGCATGGCCATGCCTTTGAAGTCCTCTCGTACGACGGATTACAGCCGCCCTTTCGTGTCATGGAAGACTCGATCAACGTACGCGTCGGCGAGACTGTCCGCCTCCGCCTCTTTGCCAACAATCCGGGAGACTGGATGACACACTGCCATATCCTCCCCCATGTAGAGGGCGGCATGATGACAGTGCTACGGGTCACGGGGCCCTAGGCGGCCACTATCCCGCGGCCACGCCAACCGAACGAAGGTCAGCAACCTTACGCCGAAGCGGCTCCCAGTCATCGTTTGCTTCGATCGCCGACCAAATTTCTTCGACCTCTTCGATCAGCATCGTCTGCGGGCCATCGCCAGAGAAATACGGGTCTTTTAACCGTCGGCAGGCCTCCGGGCTACGTTCATGACGCTGCATCGCACGCCCAAGCTCGAGAAATGACGGCCCCCCATAGGCTGCCGCATGGGGCCCACGAAGCGCCCGCGTCTCGTCTGCAATGCCCCCGTAGCAATCGAAGAAGAAACGCTCGAATCCGACGTCATTCTCACGCATGAATCGAAATACCAGCGCCGCAAGGCCTTCTCCTTTTTGATTCACGTGCTCGTCAGCTCGCGCGGTGAGACCCAACCTTTTCGATATCCGGCGGTTCAGCGCCAGATCAAAATCAACATAGTACCGCTTCCGCAGCCAGTCCGAAGCTCTGTCGAGCGAGATCAGCGACTCAAGAGACTCTGCGAGTCGCAAGAGATTCCATCCGACCGCATCTGCCTGCCGCGAAAAACTATAGAGACCGTTGTGATCGAAATAGGCCGCCGTGAAGTTGGGGTCATAGGTCGGCAGAAATCGCCACGGACCGTAGTCAAAGCTTTCACCACAGATATTCATATTGTCTGTATTGAGCACTCCGTGCACAAACCCAGACGCGGTCCACGAAGCCACAAGCTCGATCGTTTTTTGGCTTACCTGCTCAAAAAACTGGGCGTAGCGTTCCTCTGGAGCCAACGCGTCCTCCAGTTCCGGAAAGTAGTGAGCGACAGCGTGATCCACCAACTTCTGGGTCTCGACCGGCACGCCATCGTGGGCGAGCCTCTGAAAGCTCCCAAAGCGCAAATGTGAGTGGCCTAAGCGTACCAACACGCAGGAACGAGTTGGCGATGGTTCGTCGCCTCGCTGGAGAGCCTCTCCGGTTTCGATGATCGAGAAAGTCTTGGATGTATTGACCCCGAGCGCTTCGAGCATCTCCGTCGCCAATATTTCCCGGACGCCCCCCTTGAGGGTAAGCCGTCCATCCCCGCCGCGTGAATAGGGCGTAGGCCCACTTCCCTTGGTACCTAGATCCAACAAGCGACCATCCCGCGCCCGTATCTGTGCAAAAGTAAAACCACGACCATCTCCCAGCTCTGGATTGTAGTTGTGAAACTGATGGCCGTGGTAGCGCATGCAGTGGGGGCCCTTGAGATTCCCAGGGAGACTCTCGAAGCTCCCAAAATGATCGAGCCAACGTTCGTCGCTCAGATGTTCAAGGCCCACTTCGCGTGACCAGGGGCCGTTTCGAAAACGAAGCACCCGCTCCGGAAACTGCAAAGCCTGAACGTGATCGTAAAAGTTGCTACCGAGTTCCTGCAAACGCGGTTCGGGGCAATAGCGATGGCCGCCACTCATGGGCCGAGCATTGCACGTTCGGAGCTGGTCGACCGGCTCCGTATCGCTATTTCTCGGAAACACAGAGCGCTCGCGGGCCCGTGCCTGAACGAGGGACGAGGCTTTTGTTTCCGCTAAAGAGGCTCACCGCGATGGCATCCCCACCTCGGACACGGTCCGTCCAGTATTTTGTCTTCGTCACCCCAGAGGTCTTAAACAGCATCACCTCAGACTGACTGGCGAGCCGCCAACGCGTGAACCCAGCGAATTTCTGTTTCTTCAGCTTGTTGCAGTAAGCCACGGCCCCGGCATGGTTCGTGATCGGAGATTTTTTGCGTGGCGCATGAAGACGACCCACGGAATGAATCTTGCTCATGATGTACGTGGGCTTGGGCTTTGGCTTTGGCTTTGGCTTTGGCTTTGGCTTTGGCTTTGGCTTTGGCTTTGGCTTTGGCTTCGGCCCGGGATCCGAGGGCTCCTCAACCGCAGAACTCCCGGCATCGAGAGGCGTCTCGCGCACAGTCGCTTCATTTTCGATGGCCGGCTTCGCGTCTTCTGGTTCTACGATGAGCTGCTGTGGACCTCGGCTCTCGTCGGTCTCCGCGGTACCATTGTTGAGAGCCTTTCCTCCTGGAAGGTCCTTCCCGTCGATCGCTATGCCCGCCCGATCAACACTCGCCACGGGTGGTCTCACATCACTCCGCTTGAACCACCAAAACGCATACCCCGAGGCAAGTAAAAAACCGACCGCACTGACAAGAACGATCCCGCGAGAGTAACGGGAACCACGACGGGAACGAGGTCGATCCCGCACGGGGTCCATGCCCATCGTCCAACTCTCTGCAGCGCCGATCTCGTTGCTGCCAAGATCCGATGACCACGTGCGCGCGGGCGGATTCCCGCCGAGATTCTCCGCGGAAGTTGAGAGTTTCCGAGCGGCCCGAAGTGCCTCGCTACCCACGTCGCGCACCGCAGATGGCATATTACGGGTCACCGCTGGCGCCCGCGGAGCCCTCGAATCTAACTCCAAGAGGGCCTCACGCAAAAAACTCGCAGATCCTCCCGGCCGAACCCCTGTCGCCGCCTCGAAGGGTGCCAGGGCAACTGCGAGCTCAGCCGCAGACCCGAAACGATCCCTTGGGTCCTTCGCCAGACAGCGACTGATAATCCTGGAGAGTGGCTCTGGCACTGTCGAAAGGATCTCGCTCGCGGCTGGTGGATCTTTTGTCGTCACCGCCAACAACGTCGCAGCGAGCGTCGGTCCAGCGAACGGATCCTTGCCAGTCACGGCGCGATAGAGCATGACCCCCACCGCCCAAATGTCGGTGCGTTGATCAACATCCGCCGCCCCCTGGGTCTGCTCGGGAGACATGTATTCTGGGGTGCCCATCAATACGCCGATCCCAGTCTTGCCTCCGCCCATGTCTTCGGAGAATTTTGAGATGCCAAAGTCCATCAGCTTCACCACCACTCGACCCGGCTCCGGCTCATGCAAGAAGATGTTCTCTGGCTTTAGGTCCCGGTGAACGATACCCCGCTGATGGGCCGCCCCCAATCCTTCAAGGGTTTGGCGGACGATAACCGCGGCGAGACCAGGGTCTAGAACAACCACAGCTTCGAGAAGGTCCGCGAAGCTGCGACCCCGCAACATCTCCATCACGATATAGGGTCCCCTCGCGCTGCGACCAAAGTCGAGGATGTCACAGATATATGCGCTGCCGATCATTCCTGCCGCGGTGGCTTCATTCCTAAAACGCTCCAGAGTCTGCGGGTTCTGGGCCAACTCTGGGCGCATCAGCTTGATCGCTACGTGCCGTCGAACCAGCGTATTTTCGGCCATCCATACGGTACTCATGCCGCCCTCGCCGAGCTGACGGATCAGTCGAAATTTTCCCTCCAGGACCCTGCCTTCGAGCGGCAAGGGTGCCTGGCTGCCCGGACAAAGCAGTAGAGTCTCTTCGTGCGTCTGCCCGCAGTGGGGACAGAGCGCCAGCGACGGTCGGGACATCCCCATGCCCGGGGAGCTATAACACGAGACGACTCACGAACCGCCTCGCAGCCTAAGGAAGAATTACGCCAATGGCGTCAATCGCGCCCACGCACGGTCCTCAAATTTCCTCTCCTTCGGAATCGTGGCTCTGCCGCGCTTGTCATCACCGCTGAGGCGCGGCAGATTTCCTCACACACCGTGATGCGACCCCTGATCCGAATCCATGCTCTACCTCTCCTCTTGTCCGTGAACACGCTCCTCTCGTGCGACATGGGCCAGAATTCTCGCGCGCACACGACGTTATCCACCAGCCAGGACTTCGCCTCGCAGGAAAAAAGGCAAGAGGCGAGTCCGAAATCTCGCCCGCGGCTCGCTAGCGCTCAACGCTCATCCCCCCCGACTTCCGTATCCAAGCCCATCCCCCCCCTGGCCGTGGCCAACACCCGGACGGAAGACGAGAACAACACCATCGCCGTATTCCGCGAGGCTGCTCCCGCCACGGTGTTCGTAACGCAAAAAAAACTGGTACGGCGCCGGTGGTCCATGGACGCGACCGAGGTACCCGCAGGCACTGGAACGGGATTTATTTGGAATCGACAAGGACATATCGTCACGAATTTTCATGTTGTCGCCGGAGGTCAAACCTTCGAGGTCATGCTCCAAGACGGCAGCTCCCACCCCGCGCGCTTTGTCGGTGGAGATCCGACAAAGGACATCGCCGTGCTCAAGCTCGAAGTTCCTCCAACATCGCTCTCGCCGATCAAAATCCCGCCCCATGGCTCAGAGTTGCTCGTTGGACAGAAGGCGCTCGCCATCGGCAACCCCTTTGGTCTTGACCACACCTTGACGACTGGCGTCATTAGCGCCCTCGGACGGGAAATCGTCGGCTTCGGTGGCGTCACGATTCGAGACATGATTCAAACGGACGCATCGATCAATCCGGGGAACTCCGGAGGTCCGCTCCTCAACTCTGCGGGCACTCTGATCGGAATGAACACCATGATTTACTCGCCAAGCGGAAGCTCTGCGGGGATCGGTCTCGCGGTTCCCGTCTCGATCATCCGCCGTGTCGTCCCTCAGATCATCACCTACGGGAAGCCGCGTCGCGCGGGTCTCGGAATCGACCGAGTCCCGGATGCCCTCGCCCACCGAAACGGGATCGAAGGCGTCGTCATTCGTTCGGTCGTCCCACGTGGCCCCGCCCACGCCGCAGGCCTTCGAGGGCTACGGCGCACACGCAGAGGCTCGCGCGTCGGTGATGTGATCGTTGGCATCAATGGCAAGGCTGTCCGGGATTTTGACGACCTCTTTGGCGAACTGGATCGTCAGCAGCCCGGCGATGAAGTGATGTTACGAATCCGCAGGGGAGATTCCATCCGTGAAATCCGGGTGCGACTCTCAGAACTCTAGATCGGCCTCAGGGTCAATTCGCGGATTCCCAAGTCCCCGGTCTTCGGAGGAGATTCACGGCTTGGGGAATGTAGCGACGGACTCGATTCACGATACCGAAATAGACAAGTTTCAGACTCGCTAGCCTGTGGGTGCAACCAAGGCATTCTTCAAACAAGAGTCTATCTTCAGACGCGCCGGTCCGTGTCACCCAAACCTTCATCATCCTATGATGATGCGCGCGGAATTCTACCTCACAACAGAAAATCGATACGTGACCGTCGCTAGCCTCCAGGCGCATCGTACATTTTATGGATCTTCGCTCATGCACACAAAATGCGCCTCGGATCCTGAATCAAGCATCGAACCGAAATACAGCCAGCGCACGACGGCCGTGGGTTCTAACCGGTACATTCGATCCTTCCGCATCACCCAGCCTGAAAACATCACGACCCAAGCATAGCTTTAGCGATCCGCGCGTCCGCATAGGAACCGAAGCTCTGACCATTCTAATTCTCGTCGACTCTCGTTCCGCCACGGCCTGTCGAACTGTCTCCGCGATAGCCCCCTAGATCTCTTCAGCGTATCGTCTACGATCCTCATGGTCCGAACGGAGCGAGGCATAAATTGAAGAGAATATGTGCTACCTTCCCCTCGGTTTTCTGGAGATTCACACACCTATGTCGTTCGCCAAGCGTTCCTTGCTGCGTCTCACCTTGAGCTCGCTGTTCATCCTGCCCATTGCGGGCACCCTCTCGACCTCCACCGCCGCGGCGCCAAAAAAAAGGAAGACTCAAGGCTCGGGCTCAGCGCTCAATGTCGATCTCGATGTTCAACATTTTGTCCTTGAAAATGGCCTCAAGGTCTATGTGCTTGAGGACCACTCCACGCCAGCATTCACCTTGAATCTTACGTATGACGTCGGCTCTCGAGACGAACAGCCGGGGCGAACGGGCTTCGCCCATTTTTTCGAACACATGATGTTTCAGGGCTCGAAGAATATGCCCGACAACGCGATCGCCGAGAACACCAGCAACGCCGGCGGCCGTATCAACGCCGCGACTGGTTTTGATCGAACTTTCTACTATCACTCGATTCCCAGCCAATATCTGGACATGGTTCTCTGGGGCGAAGCCGACCGGCTCAGCGGTTTAACCATGACAAAGGAGACTTTCGAGGCTCAACGTGCAGCCGTAAAATCCGAGAAGGATCGCAGCGAAAACGACCCGAGTTTCAAGATACTCGAGCACCTGGTGGTCGACGTATTTGCGGGAACGCCCTACAACCATCTCCCGATCGGGGCGCTCGAAGACCTTGATGCAGCCAAGGTCACGGACACCCAAACGTTTTTCGACACATACTACTTGCCGAACAACTGCACGATGGTCCTCGTCGGTGACGTCGATTTTTCCCAGGTCAAGAGCAGAGTCGAACACTATTTCGGCTCCATCCAACAAGGCCCACAAAAACCGGCCCCGCGCGCGAGTGAGCAAAAGCGCGGTGTGAAAATTGAGCGCACGATTCAGGATTCCAGGACCAAGCAAAGCACCTACGTCTTTGCCTGGCCCACCGTCGGCGAGGATCACACAGATCGCGCGGCGCTCGATTTACTCGGCGTCATCTTGGGCGGAGGTCGATCTGCCCGGCTTCCGGGCCTGCTCGACGACACCGAAAAAGTCGCGGTAGGCACCGGTGGCGGACATATTTTGGTCTTTCGAGACGCGGGCGCAATGGCGATGTTCACCCAACCCACCAATGCAGGCGACGGTCCGGAGACGATCAAGAAACTCATAGCGGACGAGATCAAAAAAATCGCAAAAAAGGGCGTCAGCAAAAAAGAGCTTGAGAAAGCCTACAATCAGCAAGTGATGGGGGTCATCGCTACGCTCGGTACAAATGAAGGTCGTGCCAGCGCCATCGCCACAGGAGCGATGAGCTTCGGGGACCCAAAACGAGTTCTGACCGACCTCAAGCGGTATGAGGCAGTCACGCCGAGAGACATCAAGCGTGTAGCGACCAAGTACATCCACGAAAACTGGGTTTTTTATGCCCTGGTCCCCGCCACAAACAACTAGTTTGCGCGGACGGCACCCCCCTCCCGCATCACACCCACTCTCCGCACTCACTCTCCACGGAAGTTCATCCCATGAGCAATCCCACGATCTCTTTCACATTCCGTCGCCTTCGTCTCACCGGCATCGTAGGCCTCAGCTTTGTCCTGAGCCTTGCCGGCTGCGACGATGCCGGAAAAAGTAGCACCATACCTCCTGTCATCGATACGGCGCCCAGCACTGTCGATAAGGCGGCCGAGCAGGTGCGCGCCTATCCCGCACCTCCGCCACCAAGCGAGCCAAGGCCCGTGAATTTTCCTGACGTGCAGCAGTTTGAGTTGCCGAACAAGATGCAGGTCTACGTGATCGAAAATCACGAAATACCTCTGGTCCAGGCGAGGCTTGTCGTCGAGACCGGAACCGTCAACGACCCGTTGCTCGCCACCATGGCCGCGGCGATGCTCGGAGAAGGGGTCGCGGGAAAGAAGAAACTTACCAAAGCCAAGATCGACGCGAAGATCGAGCAGGTAGGCGCCTCTCTCCGTGTCCGCGCCGGAGTAAACAACAGCGCCATCCATACCACTGTCCTTCGCAAGGACCTCAAGATGGCCCTCGGCTTAGTGGCGGACCTCGCCATCCATCCCACATTTCCCGCGGAGTCCTTGGACAAGATCAAGGACGAGCAAAAGGTCAACCTACGCAGCACGAAGTCCGACGGAGGGGCTCTCGCAACACAACTTCTCAGTCAGGCACTCTATCCCGAGGGCCACCCTTATGGTCGGGCGCTGCCCACCGAAAAACAGATCGACGGGATCAACCTCGAGCAAATCAAGCGATTTCACAGCACATGGTATGGCGCCAACCGTGCCTACTTGATCCTCGCCGGAGACATCGACATGGCGAGCGCTGAAACCCTCGCACGCGACACCTTTGGTGCCTGGAAGCCGAAAGACAGCTACCCGGATCATCCACTCAATCGCTTCTCCAGCGCCGACTACGGCAAGGCGCTACCGAGCAAGGTTCAGGTTCATGTCGTCGAGCGCAACTCGATCAGCGCAGACATCCGTTGGGGCAACCTCTCCATGGCCCGCAATCACGACGACTGGATCAAACTCTCCGTTGTGAATCGCTATTTTGGCAGCGGAGGAATGTCCGCCAGACTGTTTCTTGACATCCGAGAGACACGCAAGCTGACCTACAATATCAGCGCGCATCAGTCATCTTCGAAAACCATGGGCGAGTTCGTGATCGCCACACAAACAAAGAAAATTTCCGCGATGCTCGATGCGCTGTTTGAACACGTCGATCGACTCCGTGCCGAAGAGCCGAGCGAAGAAGAGTTCGAGGCTGCAGTGAAGGGCATGGCGCTTTCATTTCCCCTCGGCATCGAGACCGCCCAACAGGTCGCCCGAAAAGTCGCGCATACCCTGACTTACGGACTTCCGGAGGACTACTACAAGACCTACCGAGACAAGCTCCTCGCAGTAAAACGCCAGGACATGAAGACCACGGCCTCGCGCTTCATACACTCCGTGCCGATCATCGTCATCGTTGGACGTCGAACAAAAATTGACAAGCAGCTAGCGAAGGTCGAGGCGCTCCGCGACGCGGAGATCTTTCACTACGACACCGAGCTGAGGCGGCAAGAATAGAGTCCTACAACGCTGTCGCTCTCATCGGTCTCTGATGTGGGCGGCATGTTGACGCCCACGTCCTTACAGCTCCACGTGAATCAGCGTGTTCGGCTCAACAAACAGACCGATCTCCCGGGTCCCGCTGTGTATGCGTACAAAGCTCGGCCCCCCAAAGGTCTGAGCGTACGCTCCCCCAGCCTCAAGGGTGATCTGCTCACGCCGCTTGCCCATCAGAAGTGTAATTTTCTGCCCGCCGGACTCGCTATGCAACTCCAGCATCGCAGAAGATCGCACTTCGACTCGATAGGGGTAGAAACTCCGAAGCTCTCGTTCTAGCTCTTCGAGGTCGGTGAAAAAGGCCGGTCCCCGCAGGCGATCTTCGTGTGCAGACTCATCTACCTGGTGCTTGATCCACTCAATTTCTGCAAGAGCCTGCCCCTGATTTCCGACGACTCCCGACGGATAGCTAAATTCTCCCAACTCGCGAAACCGCTGGGCATCGGTGCGCAACAACCCAGGGTAACGAGTCCTCGCTAGCAATTGCGCAGCCGCTAGGTGGACCTCCAGTCGCTGTGGGGCAAGCGCTTGGGCACGCGCAAGCACGGAGCGCGCCGCAGTATACTGGCCCTCGCGGGCATACTCTTGACTGCGAAGAACATGGATCTGAGCACGAGTTTCCGGCCATCCCTTCCAACTGTGCGGAAGCGCCTCCAACAAAACGATCGCAGATTTACGGTTCTGGATCGCGAGAGCCAACACCTCTTGCAAAGCCAAGACACGATCTCTCGGGACCATTTTACGAATCGCCCGAATCCCACTACGCGCGAGCCCTCCGGCGCCGGAGGCGATCTGTGCCGCGGCTCGAACACGGGCAACATCGACAAATTCGGCCATCGCCACGGCGATCCCCTCGTCATCAAGGATCGTGCGTGCATCGACGAGGATCTGGGCCGCAAAACGCATCCCTTCTTCAGTCTCTCCGGCATGGATTTTTGCCTTCGCCACCTGCATGCGAAGTCTGATCTCATCGAGCGATCTTTGATCTGGCAAGACGTTGGTGCGTGGATCAGGCAAAGAGAGCGCCTTCCCCAACCCCTGCTCATCACCAAGACGAGCCGCCTTCAACACGATTTTTCGTCTCGCCTCATAGAATCCTCTTTGGCCCGATGGCGACCCATCGGTCAGACGAAGAGCACGTTCAAGATCGTTTAGTGCAGCCTCCGCGCTTCCGTGCCCACCCACAATGTAGATATCGACCACACGCAATGCGATCATTGGGTCTTTGGTCAAACGATAGGCATGGCCAAAATCATCGCGTGCGGCATCGAAGTCGCCCTCCCCAACACGACGCTGACCCCGGCGGTCATGGACAACACCGAGCAAGGTCCGGCACCCTCGACAGCGCTCTTGTCCCGCAAGCAACTCGATCGCCTCATCGTAGCGGCCAAGCTTCATGTAACTCCTTCCAAGTCCCATCGCGCCTTCGCGCGAACTCGCATTGATCCGCAACACATCCTCGTACAACGCCCGCGCGCGGTCGATGTCTGTCTCAAGTTGAGCGTGTGCCAAACTGAGCAGCGCCTCCTCGAGTTGCGTGCGTGAGTCATCCACGCGTTGTCCACTTGCGATGGCCCGGCGAAAATGGTCCGCGGCCTGCCGATGTTCCCCGTTGTTTTTCGCGGCGATTCCTCGCTCATAGGGAGTTATGGTTTGGCAGCCCACGAGGCCCCCCCCCCCGAGGATCACAGACAAAACGCTTGCTCGAATCACGGACAACCTTGAGGCCATGGGGCTACTTCGGCCGTGCGCCCCCGAACTTGTTGGTCCAAGACGAGTATCGAACCTCGCTATTGGGACGCCCCTGAAGCTGGCCTTGTGACGCGAGTTCCGGAGAGACCTCGCTCGCTACGGCGCCTCTTTGAGGTGCAAGAACGGACTTTGCGCCCCGCTTCAGCCCGCTGTACATAGGCACGGACCCCCTGAAGCCATGGCACCGTACGAGATTCGCGCTGACAGCGCCCCTTATCCCTGGTCCATGGGTGCGTGGCTCGCTTTGAAACAGAGCAAACAAGAATTTGAGGAACTCGCTCCCACCCCCGCAAAGCAGAGTCCCGAGATTTTGTACGAGGGCCGGCCCATCGTGGGATTTTTGGAAATCTTCGAGCATCTCGCCGCGAGAAATCCAGAGGCGAGAACGTGGCCGACAGAGCGCACCACCGTGCTTCATGCCCGAGAGCTTGTCGCCGGTTTGACCGCGCAATGGTGGATGCTGCGCGACGTATTGGCGGAAGGTCCACAAGTGCTGACCGGAGAAACACAGGGGCGACTCGAACCACTTTTTCGCCAGTGGGCGGACACGCACAAGCTCTTTGGCCGTGATGGTGCCTATCTCTTTGGCCGCTGGAACATGGTCGATGCGGCATTCACCCCGCTCGTCGGCGCCCTGCTCAACAGCAACGTAAAACTCGATCGCGCCACGAGTCGCTACTGTGAAGCCGTGTGGGCATTTCCAACGGTTCGTCTGTGGCTCGCAGCGCACCCCGTCCGATAAAGAGCACTGGAGCAACTATCATCTCTTCGGCATCGGCTTGCCGGCCTGATCCCTGCGAAAATCGTCATATCCGCGCATCAACGCATCATAAAACATGCTCCCAATTACGTTGTGCCCCGCCAAGGTCGGGTGGGCGAGATCTCCGCTGAGCAAACGAGGATCGGACCGGAACCAACGCGCCGCGGATCCATCGCCGCCCATCGCCGTCCATGTGTCGAAAAAGGCGCAGCCCTCTTCCTCCGCGACACGACGCTGAGCCTCAACCATACGCGGCACAACCGACCGACTCACGATCCCTCCCTTCGCCCGTTCACCATGATCCACGGGCGCCATGACGACACATGCGATCCCCGGTTTTCCTGCCCGCATGCGTTCGATCGCCGCTCGGTATTCAGTCTCCAGGGGGGCCATCGTCTCGCGCAACACTCCCCGTTCCCTCGCCATATCGTTGCCCCCAAACATGAACACCAGCAGATCAAGATCTCGATGGGCAATCTGGGACGCAAGATGTTCAGCATCCTGATTGAGCAGGCGGCTGACAAAGGCGCCGATCAGCGCAACACCGTCCCACACCACGCCGGGTCCCTCGCGCTCCATGACGACCCCATAGGCCCGCACGCTCCGTCCCCCACCAGCGCGGACCACCACAGAGTGTGGGCCGTCATCAAATTCCAGGAGCTCCCAGGCATCCTCGATCTGCCCGCGTTCTGGACGAACATCGCTCTCGCTCTCGCTCGCAGAGAGCCTTGTGTCAACGAGATACGCGGGAGCATCATCGACCTTGAGGCGAATCTTTCCGCCATATGTCTGGCGTGCGTACCAAAGCTCAAAACGTGAGAACGTCGTCCCAAACGACCCCTTGAGCGACGTTCTGAAGCGACTCTCGGCGGCATCATTCGACCATACCGTGCTGCCACCGTAGCCGTATCGTCCATCTTCACGGCAACCTCGGATGATATAGCACTGCAACCATGGGGTCTTAGAATCAAAACGAACACCTCGATGGCGATAGCTCGCGTCGTACTTTACGAGCGAATGAAAGCCGTGCCCAGCATCCCCGAAGCGAGCCTGCATGCGTCGGCGAATCGCGCTGGTGATCCCATCGTTGCCCAGCACGGAGTCGCCAAAATGCCCGACGCGGGTGATCGCTCCAGAGACGCCAAGATCCGTACTTGCAAGCGCTTCGTAGAAACCATGAAGCGCCTCACCATTCTCCAGCAACGCGTTGGATGATGGTCGATGCTCCGGGGCCACGGTATATATCGGATATCGGTCGCCAGCGGTCGGAAGATCCATCTCCGGAATCAAGCCGTCCGTATTCAGCACTTCGGATTTTTGCGTTTTGGATTTCCGCGCTTCGGCTGCCCGTGCCTTGGCTGCCAGCATATCGGCTTGCTCGTGGTTCGCAGCCAAGCGAGCAAGCGCCTCGAACTCTCGCGTCTTTGCGGCATCTTTTTCTGCCCGTGTCCCATGCCCCATGAACTCGCGCCCAATGACATTCCAAAATGGAATGAAGTCCTCGTCTTGCTGCCATGGCTGAAGCGCCTTGATCGGCGTGCTCAACCCCCCGACCGAAGTCCCACGCACCCATGACGGAAGGCCGTAACTCAGGGCGATCAGCACGACCAAACTGGTCATTGTTTTGAACAATTTTCCGAGACCCGAGGCCGCGCCTGTTGTCCTGAGTTCATCACCCGGCGTCTCTTCGGCCTCCGCTTCTGCGAGGTCCACACGCCCAATCCGTTCCTTCACCTCCAACAACCCCGCGTGTTCGGATTCGATCCGCGACGTGTGGGTATCACTCGCTTGTTCGGTCTTTGGGAGATTGGAGGTCATGGCGTGTAGAAATTTTGATGATCGCTAAAAAGCAAAATAGATATTCGCCCGCGGTCCATCGAGCACGTGCATGATCATCACACACAATATAGCGAGTAAGATCGCAAGAACCGGGGCCGGGAGTCGTCCTAGACGCGGAGCAAGCACCTCATCGACCCATCGTTTCGGTGTAAAATGGTAGAGGGTTCCGAACACGAGGACTAGCAAGAGCAGGTTTCGCGCCATCCACAACAGAGGCACCTCGACCCATGCCACCAAGTCTGCGGACTCAACCCATTCACAAGCTCCAGGATGCCGCCAAATCCCGGGCCTCACCCACTCCCAATCCACACCTCGATGGCCGGCGACAACAATGCGATCCCGCAGTTCGTCCCAATCAAGCAGCTTGCGAATCATCATCCGACTGTTCTCAAGGTTCTCTGAACGAAAAAATATTCTCGAGAACACGGTAAAGTGGAAGGTCAAAAGAATATGCACGGCAGCCAGAGCTGGCCGATCGGGAAGCACAACGACGAGCAAGAAAAACAGGCCCGCCGCCGCCGCCAAGACCATCGACTGGGGCCACGATTGATCCAAAGCATTTAATGAAAGGGCATAAACGGCCCCGAAAAATGCCGCTGCCACGAGCAGCAAGCCCAAAAGCCCCCAACCTCCAAGCGCCCCGCGACGCCGGTTCCAACGGTTGAACAACATCGCGCAGCCATGAAGATTGCTATAGACAACGAAGTTCCAGCTGGCTCCATGCCACATCCCCACGAGGAACATCGTCAGCCACAGATTGAAATAGCTGCGCAATGGCCCGCATTTGCTGCCGCCAAGTGGAAAAAACAGGTAGTCACGCAGCCACGTCGACAAAGTGATATGCCAGCGTCGCCAGAACTCTCCGAGGTGGGTCGCTTGGTATGGGCGGTCAAAATTTTCAGGGATGCGAAAGCCCATGAGCCCCGCGACACCGATTGCGATATCGGAATATCCTGAGAAGTCGGCGTAGATCTGCAACGTGAAGGCATAGAGCCCGATCAGGTTCTCAGCGGCCGTGTAGTCGCCTGGCGCATCAAAGATCACATCGACCAAAAATGCCCCCATCAGATCCCCGAGCAAGACCTTTTTTGCGAGGCCCTGAAGAATCCGGAAGAACCCCTGCTCCACCTGCCGAACGGTCAAGCGTGGGCGGCGATGCAGTTGCGGGAGAAATTCACTCGCACGAACAATCGGCCCAGCGACAAGTTGGGGAAAAAAAACAACAAACAGCGCGAACTTGAGGAACGAGGGCTCCGGTGTCAGCCGTCCACGCCACACGTCTATGGTGTAGCTCAGGCTTTGAAAGGTGTAGAAGCTGATACCAATCGGCATCAAGATATCGAGGTGAGGAGCGATCCAACTGCCGCCAAGACTGTTCGCCAGATCGGTGCAGGCCTCGATCAGAAAATTTGTGTACTTGAAGTAGCCGAGAAGTCCGAGATTGCCGACAAGACTCATGGCCAGGAGCGCGTTGCGGCGAATGGTGCTGGAGTTCCGCGCCCGAACCCGCCCTGTCTCTGGGCTTGATGACAGCCGATGAATCCGAGCCGCCACCAGATAGTCGAGCACCGTCGAGAGACCCAGGAGCCCAACGAAATACCAGGGCGTCGGCAGCGTCTCGCCCGGCGGGCGGCCGCTGGCCATGTAAAACCAATAGCTAGCAACTGCCAGCAGTGCGGTCCGAGCCACGGGACGACTACGGAGCGCCCAGAACCCAAGCAGCACCGGGACAAAGAAGAGCAGAAAATCGTAGCTGGCGAAGAGCACGTAACGCGCAGGTCCCGGGTCCGAGAATCGGCCGGGTAGACTCTACAGGAGAACCTCTGTGAGACCGAAACGTACTCGACGGCGGGCACAAAAAATTTTGCAAAACCCGCGCCCATGCTCCCAGAGCGACTTGTCTTGTCGCTCTGAGCGCAAACATCGCCTGCAGGTCGAGTACCGCTGAAAACCTAGATTTCACCCCAAATCGACGGCCCCACTAGGCCACAAGCGGATCCACAGAGGCCTGTTCTCGTTCCAAGGTCTTGCAGTACCGATACCAAGCCTCCGGTGCTTGCATCACGCGTAGGCCGAAACCGTCCCCTCGCGGGTCCTTTCCGCCAGCTTCAGGCCTATTGGACCACGCGACCGCGGTCTCCAACTGAACGTTCCCCGAGGGAAGACGCGCGATCACTTCGATCGTCCGGCCCACAAACTCTGGATTGGGTGTCGGAACAAACACACCCATGCTGCTCACATCGGCAGCGAACGCGATTTTTTCATTTTCGTGGTGGTCCGTATACAGGACCCGGAGCCGACAGGAAAAACGTGGAACTCGACGCTTATTCACCATGGCAGCACCGGCTGCAAACTTGGTGCCGCTTTCTCCTCTCTGACCCAAACAAAAACAGCTGACCCGGAATGAACCAAGTCAGCTGTGGCAAACGGTCGCCCAATCCCTTCGAAGGGCTAGTTGCGTTGATGGGCGTACAAGAGAGTTCGCGCCCCACCCTCGATGAAGTTAACCTTCATCTTGTTGGGCTCGATGACTTCCATCACCACGCCTGGACCGAACTTCTTATGATCGATCTGATCGGCGACCTCAAAGGTCGCGCGCATGTCGTAGGGGATAAGGGGGAGGGACTCGTCAATGACGACCTCCGGCAGCTTGGTGCTCGCCTTCTTGGACGTCTTTTTCTTGGTGGCTTTTTTCTTGGTGGTCTTCTTCTTGCGAGCCTTGATCAAGGCAACAAGATCGGGATCCGTCGGTTTGAACTTGTGCTTGCGACCGCACTCCTTGCACTCGCACTTGTCCGGCATCTCGTCTTGCTTGGTTAGGACGATGTGCCAGACATCTCCACACTTGCTGCAAAGGGACTCGACGTCCGTTCCCACTTCGGCTGTCATCGGATCGACTGCGGATGGCATGATTTATCTCCTCGCTTGGGCTGGTTCCAGAGGGCGGCAGCTTGACGCCGCCGCGGTTGTGGTTCGAACAAGACCCTTCGCGCCCACACAGTATAGCGGGAGTCAGGGAAATATGCTGGACCGAAACGAGCTTCACTCGTTTCGGGTCGCCTCGTCGCTCGCGCATGGACAACGAAACTCACATAGGTCGTTTAACAAGGGAATCACACTCGGGTAGACTCGGGCCATGCGCAGCTTCTTCAGCGACAATGGCGCAGGCCTGTGTCCAGAGGCCCTTGACGCTCTGATCGAAGCCAACGATGGCAGCCACGTGTCTGCCTATGGGACGGACCGCTACACCGAAAACGCGCAAACACAATTTCGACGAATTTTCGGAACACAATCCCAGACCCAGCTGGTCGCTACCGGAACCGCCGCCAACACCTTGGCGATCGCCTCACTGACGGATCCTTGGAACTACGTGTTGTGCCACAAGCACAGCCACTGGACATGCGACGAGTCGACGGCTCCCGAGCGCATCACTCAGTGTCGCACGCGGACGCTCGAAACCGACGCGACCCGAATCGTCCCCGAGGACCTGCGGCGCGGACTCTACGACCGTGGAGACATCCACCAGCCCCAACCAGGCGTGCTCACGCTCTCAAATCCGACGGAACTGGGCGTCCTGTACACACCTAAACAAACCCGCTCGCTCTGTGACGCGGCCCACGCTCTCGGCTTCGCCGTTCACGTCGATGGCGCACGCTTCGCCAACGCGGTCGCGGCCCTCGGCTGCGACCCTCGAGCCTTGACCTGCGACGCCGGTGTGGATGCGCTCTCCTTTGGCGGCACAAAAAATGGACTGGCATTCGGTGAAGCCGTGATCTTTTTTCCTCAGGGAGACGGCGCGGTCTTTGAGCAAGCGTGCCGACGTTTCCCCTATCATCGTAAGAGCACGGGTCACTTGCTCAGCAAACATCGTTTTATCGCGGCACCCTTCGCCGCGACCTTGGCAAACGACGCGTGGCTACGCCACGCAAAGCATGCAAATACCCTCGCTACGCGCCTGGCAGAGGGGTTGACCGCGCTCGGACTCTCGCCGCGATTCCCCTGCGAGAGCAACGCAGTGTTTGTCTCACTGCCTGCGACGCTCGACGCTGCACTACGCGCAGGTGGCGACCGATACTATGCCTTCGGTGAACCGAACTGGAATCTCTTTCGGCTGATGTGCAGCTTCGACAGCCAGCCAGAGGAAGTTGACCGCTTGCTCGCGCTCGCCCGCATTCACCTATCCCGCTCGGACAGCTAGCACATTCGGAGCACCCCTTGGCTCGTCATTCCTCGGCCCTGGTTCTACGACGCCCGCTCGCTTCAGACCTTGAGGTGTGGCCGCCGGTCCTGCTCGCTCCGATGGCCGGAATCACCAATGCCCCCTTCCGTAGGCTATGCGCGCGCTTTGGGGCCCCTATGTGTGTAAGCGAGATGGTCACCGCCCGGTCTCTCGTCGAACAAAATCGTCGGACCCTCGATCTCATCCGCTTTCATCCAAAAGAGGTCCGGCGCAGCATTCAGCTCTACGGCACGGATCCCAAGATTATCGGTCAAGCAGTCGCCTGGCTGGTCGGCGAGGGACACGTCGATCACCTCGATATGAACTTCGGGTGCCCGATGAAAAAGATCACTCGCAAGGGTGGGGGCGCCGCCTTGCCCGCCCGCCCGGACCTACTCACGAAAGTCATTCGATCCGCGGTCGAAAATGCCGGGACTGTGCCCGTCACCGTCAAGTTCAGACTTGGGCTCGACGACTTCAGCCACAACTACCTCACCGCCGGTCGCATCGCCCAAGAAGAAGGGTGTTCGGCGGTTGCGCTTCACGCACGAAGCGCGGCCCAGCTCTACAGTGGAGAGGCCGACTGGACAGCAATTTCGGCCCTAAAACGGCAGATTCATCATATCCCTGTGCTCGGAAATGGTGACATTTTTGAGGCCGAAGATGCCTTGTCCATGATGAAACAAACGGCCTGCGATGGGGTCATCATCGGCCGCGGATGCCTAGGCCGCCCGTGGCTTTTCCGCGAACTCCTCGCTGCCTTCTCCGGGGAGCAGGCTCCGCCGCTTCCAAATTTCGCGGAGGTCGCCGAGGTCATGCTTGAACATGCGACCAGCCTCGTTCAACACATCCAAAGAGCGGGCGACGAGACCCCAGACACCGCCGAAGCCTTCGCGCTGCGGTCGTTCCGAAAGCACGCGATTTGGTACATTCGCGGCTTCAAGAGCGCGAACATTCTGCGACCCGCGCTTCTCGAGATTCACACCCTGAAGGCGCTAGCGACACTACTCGCCCGTGGCGACCCTGACGAGAAATATCCGCATAGCGCGCTGCGTATCCCCCGGGTGAAAGAGACGGGGCCCCAGCGAAATCAAAAAAAAGTCCATCTACCTCACGGGTTCTTAGACCCTTAATCACCCGAGCCCTGGATGGTGACGCGCATTTTTCACAGGTTGCGCCGCGGCCTTTGAGGGGGCAGATTCTAAATTGCGTTGAGCCGACCAGCGACCAGGGGAAGACGTTTCGTAAAACTCGCGGGGATGACTGCCTCCGTCGCGGGACGCTTTGCCAAGACGCGCGTAAAAAACCTGTTCCAGAGCCCTGATTCGGCAGCCGAAGAACGCGAGCGCTCCAACCGGGCGGCGGGGCGTCGGATCGCTGAAACCTTGGGAGAACTCAAGGGCGCAGTTATGAAAGTCGGTCAAATGGCTTCGATCGCCTCCGACATCCTGCCGGCGGAGTTCTCAGATGCGCTCTCAAAACTGCAAAAAGAAGCACCCCCGATGGACTTCGAGGTCATCGCTCAGCAGATCGAGTCGGAGCTGGGCGAATCCCCCGACCGACTCTTTGCAAATTTTGAACGTAAGCCCTTCGCGGCGGCGTCCATCGGCCAGGTCCACCGGGCTCGGACCGACGATGGGCGCGACGTCGTCGTCAAAGTTCAATATCCGGGAATCGATGGGGCGGTCGACTCGGACCTCAATCAACTCAAGCTCGCGCTGCGCGCCAGCGGAATGCTACGGGTCAGTCGCCAGGCTCTCGACGCCGGATTTCACGAGCTACGCGACCGCCTCCATGAGGAGCTCGACTACTGCAACGAAGCCGACAACGTTCGTAGCTTCGGTGATTTTCATCGGCAACATCGCTGGATGGTCATCCCAGAGGTCATCGCCGAACGCTCTGCCAAACGCGTGCTCACCTTAACCTACGTCGGAGGTGACAGCACCGACACGTTGGGCCGCTGCGGCTATAATCAGGACACTCGCGATCGAATAGGTGCGCATCTGCTCACGATGATGTGCAGCCAGATTTTCGAATACGGCCGGATTCACGGAGATCCAAACCCCGGAAACCTCGCCGTGCGCAAGGATGGATCGATCGTCCTTTACGACTTCGGCTGCGTAAAGACTCTCAAACCAGAGATCGTTCAGCACTATCGAAATGTTATGATCTCAGGGATCGACGAGAACTACGAAGGAGTCGAACGCTCGCTCCTCGGACTCGGCCTTCGCCGCCTCGCCGGGCCCAAGCCAGGCACCGACTATTATAAGGCCTGGCGCGATGCCATCGCTCCGCCCTTCCTTCGGCACGAACCCTACGATTTTTCCACCGCCGACATTCACGAGCGACTCGTCAAATTGATCCCTCGCGCCATGAAACACCTCAACTCCTTTCAGGTCGCCAAAGAGATGCTATTTCTCGACCGAATGGTCGGCGGTCACTACGGAAATTTGAAAACGATCGGCGCCCGAGTCTGTGTCCCGGAAATCCTGTTCCCTCACCTCGAAGCCGACTCCATGAAGCCGCCATGGCGAGCGCCCCATCCATACCCCTCACGAGGAGAGTCCCCTCATGGGTAAGAAACTCTTTGCGATTTTCACGATCGTTCCCCTCATCGAGTTGGCTCTACTCGTCGCGCTTGGCGATGCGATGGGCCTCAAAGCAACTCTCGCGCTGGTCATGACAACAGGCATCGCGGGCGCATACCTCGCCAAACACGAGGGTCTTCGAGTCCTTCGCAGCTGGCAGGATTCCATCGCTACAGGAGCCATTCCGACCGATGGGATCATGAACGGCGCGTTGGTGCTCGTCGGAGGCGTGCTGCTAATCACCCCCGGCATCCTCACCGACGCCCTCGGTATCAGCCTACTCGTCGCGCCTTCACGACGAGCGATCGCCTCGATCATCAAGGTCTATTTGCTAAAGATGATCGAGTCCGGAGAAATCCAGGTTGGCATGCTCGGCGGAGTCAACCGCCGCAGCGAATCGCAGGCCCAACCCGACACCATCATCGAGGTCAGCAGCATCCGCATACCCACCCCACCCACTCGACGCCCTCCAACGGTCGACGACTGAGCCACCAACCGCTCTAGGCGGCCTGCTGACCCGCATCCAAGACCTGCGTAACTCTCTCGCCGAGCGATCGATACTGCAGCAAATTCACGGACAGCCCTCGCGTCATGACCACGCCGAGCTGAGAGAGGTTGCCCTCGACCAGCGCATGCTGAGCCGCATCGATCCCCGAAAAAATGTCGTGCTTGAAGCCCAACAGCGCCTCCGCGAGCTCCTCATCCACAGAACGAAGCTGAATCTCACTCAAGCCAACAAAATTCAGGAAGTGATGCATTCGATCACACAGGATTTCGAGCCGCTCGAGCGCCGCTTGAGGCCTCTCCCTGGCGAGTTCCTGGCCTATGGCCACGCTGGTTCGTGCCAGCTCCTCGGCATTTGGGATCGCCATCGCCGACGCCCGCGCCACAAACTGAAGTTGACGCGAATTCACCTCGAGATCTCCACACCCAAACATCGACCGACTCGCCGGCGAACTTGAGCGCTGCATGAACAAACCCGTGAAGCGAGCGCCTACATCCTGCTCCTGCCGCAGTCCCGACACTCGCCGCGAGCGCCCCCACGGAAGAAGCGACAGGGCGAGTGACCGTTCTCCAGTTAACCCGCCAGAACGGACTTCACGCGCAGCTCAACTTCATCAGGGTCCCCGATTCCATCAACACGCACGAGCAGACCTTGCTCTTCATAAAACGGCACGATTGGCGCTGTTTCCGCATGATACTTGGCAAGCCGAGCGCGGCACGCCTCACGGGTGTCATCCGCTCGCTGCACACAACGATCTGCGATCTCTGTGGGCGGTGGATTGAACTCCACATGGTAAATTGTACCCGTCACCGGATCGTTGCGGCGACCAACAATTCGTTCCTCGATTCGCTCGTCCGGGACCTCGATGAGAACAACCGAGTCCAAACTCGTCTCCGCACGTTTCAGCGCCACACCCAGGGCTTCTGCCTGGGGACGGGTCCGCGGAAAACCATCGAGCATGAAGCCCTCCTTTGCGTCGTCCTTGGCGATACGTTCTAGCACGAGGTCGATCACCAGCAGATCGGGCACCAAGGCGCCCTGTTTCATCAAGACGTCCGCCTGTTTTCCCAACGCGGTGCCGGCCGCGACGGCCGCCCTAAGCATGTCGCCTGTAGAGATATGTGGAATGCCGAAACTCGCTACAAGTCGGGCAGCCTGGGTGCCTTTGCCCGCTCCCGGCGGACCTACAAGGATCATGCGCATGGTATTTTCATTTCCCCCAAAGGGGCACGAGCGCAGTTTCGCACGCGAAATGGACTGCTTGCAAGGCATGAGAGCGCACGCAGCCTCTCTACGACGCGGAGCGACCATTCCTGATGTTCCTTTCAATACTCATGCGCAGATTCGCTCAAAAGTATGCTCGATACAAAATTCACCAAGGCGGTGACCCGCCACACCGGCCCTCTTCGGGTCCCCATGTCCGGCCGCAACCGCAGCCCAATCGCAATCCAACACGTCATGGACCCACCCTTGTGGGCAGCGCCCAGCCTTTCCCGTCTCCCACGACCGAGACTGCGGCTCCCAGATCTGCTCTCAAATTTTTCGACCCCACAAAAAGAGGCCCAAGTTTGTCTGGCGTCAACACGGCTTTGCGGCATACCCTTTGTTCATGATGCGCAGGAGAATTGGGCTCAAGATTGCTGGGGTGCTTTTGTTGGTTGCCGGCTGTAGCGAATCGGATGAGCCCCCGGTGTTCGCAGACGGCCGCAGCGAAGGCGATGGCGATGGCGATGGCGATGGCGATGGCGGCGATGGCGACGGCGACGGCGACGGCGATGGCGACGGCGACGGCGACGGCGATGGCGATGTCCCCTGTGTCACCAACGAAGACTGTGTAGCCGACCCCGCCGGCGAAATTTGTGAAGACGAAACCTGCGTCGAATGCACGCCGTCCCAAGATGTTTGCCCTGTGGGTCAGTACTGCACGCCAGATTTTGAATGCGACGAGGGGTGCGCCGATGACGATGACTGTCCAGGAGATCTCTTGTGTGACGTCGCCACCCACGACTGCACCGGCTGCACATTGGACAGCGAATGTCCCTTAGGTACGGTTTGCGAAGAGGGCACCTGCGTCGATGGCTGCACCGATGATCAACCATGCCTGGCAGGATCCACCTGTTGCAACGACGCCTGCATCGACCCACTCAGCGACCTTCTGCATTGCGGTGGCTGTGACAACGAATGTCCCGACTACCCCCATGCTGAGGCACTTTGCACCGAGGGTTCTTGCGCCATGGGACCTTGCGATGGCAACTGGAATGACTGCAACTTAGAGACTCCTGATGGCTGCGAGACCCAGGCGAGCTGCGACTGCCAACCAGGAGAAATGAAGAGCTGCTACACCTGGCCCGACCAGGCAACCGAAGACGTCGGCATCTGCCACGCCGGAACCAGCACCTGCAACCAGACCGGAACCTCCTGGGGAATATGTACCGGCTACCAGTATCCGGTAAACGAGATTTGCGCGAACGGCCTCGACGACAATTGCGATGGTGTCCCCGATGAGAACAACGACCTCGATGGTGACGGCTGGGGCGTATGCGACGGCGATTGCTGCGATCAAATTGGGGGCGCCTGTTCGACCCCGGCACTCGTGAATCCAGGAGCGTTTGAAGTCGGTGGCAACAGTGTCGATGACGATTGCGACGGCGTCATCGACAATCCACTCTCCACCTGCGATGCCAACATCGCCACCGGAACGGCCAACATTGAGCATTTTGCCAAAGCAGTCGATCTTTGTCAGTTCACGGAGCTCAATCCGCCCATGAAAGATCGGATCTGGGGAGTCCTGGATGCAAGGCTAAGCCTAACCGACGGCACCGGTACCCCTCAGACACAGTCGAAAGCTGTACGGGCCCGCATGGGTAACAACCTCACGCCCATCTCCGGAGCGCGCTTTGCCGTGCTCTCCAGCGGTCATGCGGCGTCGCCCGGCCAATCAAATCCGAGCTTTCGCGCATTTCAGCCTGGTACGAGCTTCGCCACAAACAGCCCCATGCCAAGCGACTGGCTTGCTAGCAATGGCGGGGTCCCCCCTAACGCTCCGGGCTGTCAAATCTCTTCGGACACCGAGGCCTATGACCCCGTCATGCTCACGCTGGACATCCGGGTCCCGACAAACGCGAATTCATTCAGCACGAAGTTCTTTTTCTATTCTGCAGAATACCCTGAGTGGGTGTGCACAGAATTCAACGACTTTATCGTCGCCTTGATCGACAGCACCGACACGGACAATCCCAGCGACAAGAACCTTGCCGTATACAACGACGGGACCGACGACTGGCCGGTCAGCGTAAACATCGTCAGCGTGGCCAACGGCGCCCTCTTCAAAGAGTGCAGCAACTACGACTTCAGCATCTGCGGGTCTCAGGGCAACTATACGAGTTGCAGTTCAACCACCGATTTTCTTGGTTCTGGCTTCGACAGCATCGATACCGACATCGGTGCCAACTGCGAGATCGGCGGGGGCACAGGCTGGCTCACCCTCAGCGGAAACGTAACCCCCGGCGAAGACATGACCCTCCGGTTCGCTATCTGGGACACCGGAGATCATGCCCTTGATTCGCTCGTGATCATCGATGATTTTCAATGGTCCGTTCAAGCCGCGGAGGCGGGCGTAACGCCCGGCTAACACGCCAGCATCTCAAATTGGCGCGTGCCCCCATCGGGCACCATAGTAGTTTTGTGGCCGACTCCCCCGAAGTCCACCTCAACCTCAACGTCCGTGGCATGCGAAACTCTGCGACGGTCGCTATCGAGGCCCAATCGGAGGCCCTGCATGCGCAGGGCCTCAAGATCTACAAGCTCGGACTCGGCCAATCGCCTTTCCCGGTGCCCGAAGTGGTGGTCCAGGCCCTGCGAGACAATGCCCACCAAAAGGACTACCTGCCCGTTCGCGGGCTGCCCGCCTTGCGTACGGCGGTTGCTGATTATCACCGCCGACGGGACGATGTTGAGCGAAGCGGCGATGACGTCCTTATTGGGCCAGGCTCAAAGGAGCTAATATTTCTGCTCCAGATGGTCTTCTACGGCGACCTGGTCATTCCATCACCAGCCTGGGTTTCCTACGCCCCCCAAGCTCGAATCATCGGCCGCCGAATTCGCATGCTCCCGACATGCGCTCAAACAGGATGGAGACTGATCCCCAGCCAACTCGAAGATCTCTGTGCGCTTGACCCTGGTCGACCGCGAGTATTGATCCTCAACTATCCGGGCAATCCCACGGGCGGAAGCTACGGACTGGTCGCGCTCAAAGAACTCGCCGACGTCGCTCGACGCAACAAGGTCGTCATCCTCAGCGACGAAATCTATGGTGAGCTAGACCATCAAGGCCAACACCTGTCGATTGCCAGATTCTATCCCGAGGGGACGATTATCTCCTCTGAACTGAGCAAGTGGTGTGGCGCCGGCGGATGGCGGCTCGGCACCTTCTTGTTCCCCCCGCGAATGCACTGGCTGCTCAACGCCATGGCCTCGGCGGCGAGCGAGACTTTCACGTCAACCAGCGCGCCGATTCAACATGCCGCCGTTCGCGCATTCACGGGCGGTCCCGAGATCGAGATTTACCTCCGAGACTCGCGGCGCATATTGCGATCTCTCGGAAACTGGTGTGCAAGCAAGCTGCTCGCCGCTGGCGTAGAATGTGCGTCACCGGAGGGCGGCTTCTATTTATTTCCCGACTTCGAAGTTCTGCGTGGTCGCCTGGTGAAGCGCGGGATCTCCTGCAGCCAAGATCTTAGCGACACACTCCTGCGCGAGACTGGGGCCGCCGTTCTCCCTGGCTATGAGTTCGGTCGCCCTCCTGAGGAATTGACCTTTCGCATGGCCTACGTCGATTTTCGTGGGGCCCCCGCACTCGAGGCTGCGGGCCGGCTCGATGCTCGAGAAAGCCCTGACGAAGGATTTCTTCGCCAGCACTGTGCCTCGGTCGTCACCGCTGTCGAGGCAATCTGCGCTTGGGTTCAAGATCTATAGCCGTCATATCGGCTGGCATCGGGCGAGCACAGTGCCCCTCCGATCACTCGCACCAGTCCCACGGCCGGTAAAGTTTTCCACGGCCAGATGCCCAAACGCTACACTCGAGCGGTGAGCACCGGACGCCAACTAAATTTTGGTGACCGCGCTCGTCAAGAGGCCGACCGTTATGGCGCCGACCCTTGGATATTTATCCGCGAGCTACTTCAAAACGGCCGAGATGCAGGCGCTTCTCAGATCGAGTTTCATGTGGCGCAAAGGCCGGGATGGATCCGGCTGTCCTGCCGCGATGACGGTGAAGGAATGAGCTTCGCCCACGCTCAACGTTATCTATTCTCACTATATTCATCGAGCAAAAAAGACGACGACCAACAGGCCGGACGATTTGGCGTCGGTTTTTGGTCCATCCTTCGCTTCGATCCAACACGTATAATCATTCGATCATCTTCGAGCGACGAGGAGCCCTGGCAGGTTTCCCTCGACGGCTCTCTTCGCCACGCGCGACGATCGCCTTGCAAGATGCCCCGCGGCACGGAGATCATTCTGGAGCGCCAGTCAAACGCTCAAGACCGTGATCGAGACCCAGGAGATTCTGAACAACGCAGAGTTCTTGATGCCGCCACCCAAAATGGTCGTTTTTTGTGCCAGAGAGATCGCCCGGACGAAGCGTTGGCAGTCCTCGTCAACAATCAGGCGATCAATCAGCCCTTCGATCTTCCCCCGCCCAGCAGTCGATTCCATCGTGGTGCCGACGAGGGCATCGTCGGCCTCGGACCAGGAGCCCGTGTTGAACTGTTCTCCAAGGGTCTACGCGTGCGATCCGCCGCCTGCCTCGACGATCTACTCTGCGACCGCGGCCACACAGGCCACTCACGAGTCCGTTTTGTCGATCTTCCTGGCTCGCTCGCCCCCCAGGTTCTCCTCAGAAGCAACCACCTCGAACCCATGCTCTCGCTAGGCGATGCCCGCGACACCAAAGCCCTTCGTCGCCTGGTCGCACTCGCCCATCGAGAACTTCGTCTGCTCATCGAAGCCCAGATCGACCGGGCTCATCCTCCTGGAGCCCTTGAACGAGTGGTCACGGGCTTGCGGCGTCTCCAGCCACGTTCGACCGGTGCTCGGGCGGTGGTCGCCACCGCCTTCGGTGGGCTGCTCGGACTTGTCCTCAGTGGATCCGTCTGGCTGGCGACCACTTCCCGAGGTCCCCTTCGTCGCGGCAGCGCCGTCCCGGCACAAACATTTAACTCCGTGCAAGTCATTCCGCATTTGGCACCGAAACAGGCTCCCCGCCACGACCGCAGCCTCGCGGGTGTGTATCAGGGCCCGGAAGTCAGTAAATTAGAACTGAGCGATGTCGCACTGATCCCCTTACGCTACTCCCCAGAGGCACAAAATCCAAAATTCGTCGCCCTCCGGATCGCCAAACCAGGAGAATCTCGAACGGAGATCGAGGTCGATACTCGGCCCTACATTTCCACACCGTGTCGAAAAAACTGCCTAGCGATCGAGCTCCTGGTGGCCGCAGAAGCCGGCCCACTCGTCATCCCAGTGCCCACCGGACAACGCCTCGACAGCGCGAGTCTGACTTTTGGTGGTGCGAGGCCACGAGTCGCCATGAGCACACTCGGCGAGCCGCTGCTTCTCCTCAACAGCACCACCCAAGGAACGCTGCGCTATCGCACCGGAGCTTCGAGTGATTCAGCCACGCTTCCTCCGTGGATGCAGGCCAATCTCTCTGCGAACGCGGAACTTCCGGAGAAGCTCCAAAAACAGGCCCTGGCGCTGCAGAAGTTGGACTTGCCCTCCCGTGTGCAGAGGGCCCTCGACCTGACTCGAAGTCATGTGGCCTACGACACCGGCATGGAGTGTTCGGCCGCGCACCGACTCGCGATCGACAACAAAGAACCGTTCATCGTCCGGGCCTTAGCGATTGGCCGGGGCGACTGCGATGTGCAAAACGGCATTCTCCTCGCTATTTTGCACGCCGCAGATGTTCCCGCCTATTTGGCGATTGGCTATGTCGGTCATGATGGTAGAGCGACCCCGTGGATGCATGCTTGGGTCGTGTTTCTGGGTCTCGAGGGACGCTGGAAAATCGCCGACGCCACGACCTCGGCGCCCCCCGATCTCGGTACCAAGGCGACCACCCCGCTGAACGTGGCGACAACCTCTACCGGGACATCAAACGCCAAGAGCCCGGCGTCCCGTGAGTCGAGGAATCTCGGAATGATCATAGGTATCGGTGGATTCGGAGCTCACATCGTCCTCCTTGGCTATGCGCACATCCGCGGCAGAACTCGCCGCGCTGTGACCGCAGACGAATCCATCGACATCGCTGCCCTACTCAGGGGTGCGCTGGAGCGTCCCTTGGCTTTCCATCACCTCCCCGCGCTCTTCCACCGAAAGCTCGTGCCACTGCGTACCGGGTCCCATACCTCGCTGAACAGAGCCCGAGCCCTCGCCGATTCAGGTCGACTTTACGTGGGAACCGAACGCACAGAATTCTCTCGTCGCGCAGTCGAAAGAGGAATTGAGATTCTCGATGCCGATCGCAGCGAAGCCCTGGTGGTCGCGGACAATCTGGGCGCGACCGATCTTGACCGCTGGGGAGAGCGACTCGCCGCGAGCGGACAAACACCTCGACTCAAGGCCCTCAACGAGTACCTGCGCGAGCACCGCGCTCCCTTGCAGTCCGCAGCGTCGACAAGCTCGGAAAAGACATCGCCTCCCTTGAGCTCGGCCGCCTGCCATGGCCTTCGAGCCCCAATGCACCCAACGCCTGCGAACGTATCGTGCTCATCGATCGCGCGAGCCTTTCCCTACGGGAAAAACTCGGCGTGGGGCCGGCCCATCCGGAAATCGAACTTTTTTCCCTGCTCGATCATATCCTTGAGAATGTCGAGATCTCTGAGGTGTTGCGGCGCGAGCTTCTGGCTCCACTTGCGCGATTCGCGATCCTGGCGATCACAGCCCAAGCACGGCAACAAGGGGAACCCGCGTGACCCGAGGCTTCGGAGAAGAAGCGACGGAGATCGAGATCTCAGGGTTGTTAACGATCGACATCACCTCCGAGCTGCGAAAACTCGCCCAGGCCCAGCTGCAAGGGTCGTGGCAACTTCCTGCCGAGCTCGTCCGCTGGGCACTTCACCGCCATGCAACGAAGGTCTCGGTTCACATCAAGCGCAGGTCGGTCGTCATTGAAGATGACGGCGACGGCATCTCCTATGGCCACCTCGACGCGCTACGTATGCTGCTCGACCCTACGCAGGCACCACAGATCCGCCATACGGCGCTCACGGCTCTCGAGGCGGCAGACGCAGGCCCCTTGATCGCCATTTTGGGTGTCGAGCACTCTGGACTAGAAATTCAGACGTCCCGTGGCGATCGAGCTCAGACGGGGATTCTACTGCGAGGATCTCAACTTCATAAGACCCCTGGATGCTGTCCGGAGATCACCCGTTTCAGCCTCCAAAACCTCAAGCTCGACCGCAGCCGAGCGCGGCGTTGGTTGGCGGAGGTCGGCCGATTTTCACCGGCGAAAATCAGTGTTAATGGACGACCTATCGCACCCGGATATGCTCCGGTACTCGCCCGTTTCCCACTGCCTTCTCCACTCGTGGGGACTCTCTCCATTCCCAAACAAGGGCACGTGGCGACGATCTGGATCACGCTCGACGGAATTGTGAGCGCACAGACGACCCTCGTCGATGTCCCCTGTTTTGAGGCCGTCATCGAGGCCCGCACACAGCATCGTCGTGGAGACAGCCCGGCAGACCTTCGTGCACTCGCCCCGAAGCTCAAAACTAGCATTCTCGGGTACCTCGGACGCCAACTCCTCGCACTCGCGGAGGGGCTTCCGCCAACGCCACGTCCGCAGGATGATGAGCGCCGGATCCGCCTCACCCATCTCCTCTTACACGATGCCATGATAGGCCTGCTCGGTACTCGAATTGCACCGCTCCCACTCTTTTTGACCATCGACGCCCAAGGCCTCTACGGCCTCGCCAGCCAAGTGGGCCTACAAACGATGGCCTACAAGACGCCCGAGGACCGCTCAATCCTGTCACTGTTTCCGAGTCAAAGGCCCAACGACTACCTCATCGCTAGCGCGCTCGTCATTCTTGATGAACACACTCGCTCGCTCCTAAGCAAAAGTCTCAATCTTCTTTTTAGGACGCCCCCCACTCGGAGATCGACCTTTCAGATCATCCCTTGTATTCGTCGCGCATTTCGCTCTCTCCATTCTCTACGCCTCACCTCCGCAAGAAGCCACCTCTCGACCCTGTTCGAATTTTTTGGGCCGGCGCCAAAGCCGATCCCACAACAGGAGTTAACCCAACCCGAGAACAACTTTCTACGATTGATCCAGCTCCATGGCGGCCACCAAGGCCTATCTTTTTGTGCGGGTAGCGGAGCCCTTCGCCATCGTGGCCAGCGCATTTGGCTGCCCCGAGACAATCTCGAAATTCGCGCGTGCGTGAATGCTGTGGCCCTCGACGAGGCTTGGCTCTACCCAGTTTTACTCAGCCTCTTCACCACACAAAAAATTCCTGCGGGCGCGCGCAAGCTCTGGGATGCACCACTTCGAATCGGCGATCAATCGAGCTAGCGTAACCCAGGTTTCTATCTTCATGCTCCCCCGCCCCGAGCCGCTCGTTGATCCCAACTTGGATCTCCTTCGTCCTCTCCACCAGATTCGAAAAGAACGCAATCATCACTCATTTGTCGCCGAGGGCGAGAACACAGTCCGTCGCCTGCTCCAAAGCCCATATCCTGTCGCGGCAATCGTCTGCACGCCTTCGCACTATGAGCGACTCCGCGACGTCATGGATGCACAGCGCCATCACGGCACACGCTGTTTTGTCACGGAGCATCGCGGCTTGAAATCCCTCGTCGGCTTCGATTTTCATCGTGGGTGCATCGCCTTAGGACCGCGTCCCCTGCCGAGCGTGTCGCTCTCTCCCTCCACTCTGGCCACCCTCCAACATGTCTGGAAGCAACGCCATTCCAACGGCGGCCGGGCTCTCACAGTGCTCTTCGCTGAACAATTAGCGGACCCCGCGAATCTTGGAGCACTGTTTCGGAACGCGCGCGCCTTCGGAGTCGATCTGGTGGTCGTCGATAGCCACGGCGCCGACCCCTGGTCACGCCGGTCAATTCGCGCATCTATGGGCAATGTCTTCCATCTTGATCTGGTCCTTAGCCCCGATCTTCCCGCAACTCTACGTTCCTTGACACACAACTTTCACGCCACCGCGCCTTTCAACATTTTGGCGGCCACCGTGGGAGATCGAGCACAAAGCCTGGCTAAGTACTCAAGCCAAAACCACAGGGGCCAATCGGTCGCGCTCTTGGTGGGCAACGAGGGAAGCGGTCTCACGAAGACGATCCTCGCGTTGGCGGATCAGGAACTAACAATCCCAATGGAGTCCAAGGCGGACTCGATCAACGTCGCTGCAGCCACCGCCGTGCTTCTTTATGCGCTAAGTCAGCGATAGTCTTCTTCGATTCACTTTGAACCCGTGCTCGAGCAACGCCGACGTCATCAAATCTCTCATGAATAGGACAACAAGACCTTTTTGGATGGCAGGAACTGTCGCTGTCGCATTGATCTGTGCGGGACCGACATGCCAGCCAGATACCGGCTACAGCGAGGATCACGTGTTCGCGTGGGAACTCCGAGACTCGCAAACCGCCGGGAACTGTCAGTTTTTGCTCACACAAGCCCATTTGAGTCACGCCGTCGAATGGGAAGGAGGCATCGAGATGCTCGTCAGCAACGTCGGCCTCAAAAGCGCACGCTGCAGCTGGAAGGCGACCATCATCGATGGGTCTGGGGCCGCGGTCTCCACTCCCGAAGGGGCTGTGAACACGATCGCAGCCGGTCAAAGCACAACGCGCTATGTCCAGCTTCACAGCCATTTTTCGGCCGACGCCACGCGTCATGGCGGCTGGATTCACCTTCACATCGCCGATGGTTGGTTGGCGACGTTCACAGGTCCAGGCGAAGACTTTAATGTCGTCGATCCTACCCTAGAGGCCCGATTCTAGCACTCCCCTGAGCCTTCATCATGCCGGAGCGCCTCCGATCGGGCATCGGCCAGGCCCCGCCGGTTCGCGGCCCAACGTGCGACCTCACGGATCTCGCTCCGCTCGTCATCCTGTGCGCGCAGCAACGCTTCGCGCTCGTCATCCTCCAAAGCCCCTACGCCATTGGCCAACGCTATCAAGGCATTGCGCCGAAGCGTCTGACGCGGAATCCGGTTGAGCGCGGTATGGCGAACAAAGGCTCGATGTTGGTTGTTTCCAATATTCGCAAAACGAGCAAGATCGACATTTCGCGGCCGTCCTGGCGGTTTCGGCAACCAGGCTGCGGCCGGGACCTTCGCCTCACGGTGCTTGCTTTGGTTGTAGGGACACACATCTTGGCAAACATCGCATCCGGCGATCCAAGCGCCCATCTGGCCCGCAAGTTCCTCCTCGATCTTCCCTCGATACTCCAAGGTTAGATACGAGATGCAGCGCCTGGGATCCAGATCTCCGGGCGCCTCAAAGGCATCCGTCGGGCAGGCATCGATACACGCGTTACAGCGACCGCATGCGTCCCACAGCTCAGCCTCGCCACGAAGAACCGCGTCGACCTTACCGTGTTGCCGTTCGGGCCCTCTCCACTGCGCCGTCGTGAGAATCTCACCGAGCAACACCTGGCCGCCCAGTTCAGGAACAATGACGCCACCGTGCTTTCCGATGAACCCAAGACCGGCCAACACTGCGGCCGCTCGCTCCAAGATCGGCTTGCTATCCACGCAGACCAAAGATCGATTTCCCGGGATTCGCCCGTCCAGCCACTCGCACAGCGAACGAAGGCGCCGATGCATCTCCGTATGGTAATCTGCGGACTGCGCGTATCGAGCGATCCCGGTCTCTTCGCCCCGGTAGGGCACAGCGACCACCAACAGACTTCGCGCCCCTTCAAGCATCAGAGCCGGGTTCTCTCGCGTGGCCCGTCCACGTCCCAAGTAGCCCATCGTCCCGTCCTTCCCCTGCGCCAGAAAACGGTCAAGCCGACTCCGAGCGAGGGCAAAACCGGGGTGATCAAGGCCAACAACGCCTAGGCGCAAGAGACCCAATTCGGTAGCGAAGTCCGCGAGCTCAACGAAGAGTTTTTCATCCAGAATCGTCACGACACGGCAGGCCGATCCGCGCTACCGACTCCGAGGCGCCGTAACAGGTCCCACACAATCCTCGCCGTCGCGCCCCAGACCGGCGGGTCGGTGATCCTGAACTCATGTAGACGTTGGTTGTGTCCAGCCCATATCCGTTCGCCGCGGATACGATGCATCCCAGGTGCGGTGAGCTCAGAGAGCCTGGGACGTAGAACCCGCGCGACCTCGCCGAGCGTGGCAACCGGCTCCCACGAGGGATCGAGCGTCACCACAAAAGGAACGATCATGAACCCGCTCGGCGTCGGAACCGAGGCAAGTCGGCCGAGCACACGCACCCCTTCGCGAGGGAGTCCAACCTCCTCCTGGGCCTCTCGAAGCGCCGTGTCGAGGAGATCGCGATCGAGCGTCTCGGGCTTTCCCCCGGGAAAGGCGAACTGGCCCGGATGCGTGCGCAGGCCGGCTGCCCGCTGCGTCAAGAGTAGGTAAGGATCATCGTTCTCATCCGATTCCCTCCCTTGCAATCCACAAAGGACGGCCGCATGCATCAGCGATCCTGGGTCCTCAAGAACTCCGTGTGTCGGGAGAAGGCGCTGACCAAAATCGTCAGGAATACGCATGAGTTCTCCGACGGCCGTTCCAGCGACCCCTTCGTATGGCGGAGGGGTCGGGCGCCCGATAAGCAGTCGCCATCGTCAACTAGACGGAAAACGAACTTCCGCAGCCGCAACTGCCTGTCGAACTGGGATTCTCAAATTTAAATCCTGCACCGGACAGACCTTCGACATAGTCGATCGATGTGCCCATCAGGTACATGAAACTCATCTGATCGACGATCATCTTAACCCCCTGGGACTCGTAGACGTTGTCTTCTCCCCCAATCTCGTCAAAGAATAGATCGTATTGAAAACCTGAGCAGCCGCCGCCGATCACCTTGACCCTAAGCGCGTAGTGCTGCTCTATCTTCTCTTCGCTGCGAATTTCACGAACCTTTTCGGCCGCGATCTCGCTCAATGTGAGCGCTCCACCCATCATGTTGGCATCAGGTGCGGACGACGCGGACGGGGAATTCTGTGGGTCGGTGGATAATTCACTCATGGCTGTTGGTGGCCGTGGGGGCGAGCAGAGAATGGGGCCACCGACCGCTTCGGTCAACCGCCGATCTTCGCCAATACCCCCCTCCCCACCTATAGATGGCTATTAGGTGAGATTTTGGACGGGCCTTTCAACCCTGAGTTCGCACGGTCTTCATCGCAAAGGCGCTATTTACGCATATGCGATGAAGGCCGTGGATCCGAAAAACGGTGGCGGTTCCGAGCGACTCAAACCGTCCTCATGAGAAATCTGTTGTTTGACAGTCCTGGGGGCTTTTCCTACTTTCATGCCAATTCGCCCTTTTTACCCGCGAGGACACGCCGCGACCGCCACCTCCGACCTTTCGGGGCCTCGGCTCCAGGGCGTGACAAGCGACGTAGCGAGGGCAGCGCACCAGGAGAACTCTTCATGACCCTTCGCTTCCGCACACTTTCCAACGTCGCAGGCCTCCTCGCTCTTTCCCTGGCCGTGAGCGCATGCGGCGAAAGCCGCGCAGAACGGCTCGCGCGCGAGCTCTCGTACGAAAACGCGGGACGCAAACAGGAGCGTTCAGCCGACGATATCGCTAAGGTGCCGCCGCATCCGCTCCGGACAAAGCTTGAGCCCCTGCTCACCAAACTTTACAGCGGCAACCGCCTCCCCGATGTGCTCGAGGCCGAGATCGCCGTCGCCGATCCAACTCGCCCCTACGAGCTCTCCGCAGGTGTGCTGTCCGTGATCCGCCTCAAGTTGGGGCTCTCCGACGCCGAGAAGGCAAAAGCGATCATCACGGCGACCGCAGAAGCCGACGCCTGGGTTCATCGCGCGAAGGCCCGCAAGCCCTATGCCGACCATATTCACAAGGTGATGCGCAGCTTTGGTGACGATCAAAAAGTCGCAGTCCTGCAGGCCTACGGATCACTCAAGCTTCTGAACTTCTTCAACGGCGAAGAGGGCGCAACCGCAATCGCAGCGCTCCCCGCGGATGTCCAAGGCGCCGCCAAGGCTCTACAAAGCAAGTACGTGGGTAGCAAGGAAGCCGTGTGGGCCGAGTGGATGGCAGTCAAGATGTACGCACGACGAGAGGTTTCGCGCGACGAGCCCTTCAAACCGGTGCTGCGGGCGATCCGTAAAGATCTTGGCCACAAGGAACCTGAGCCGATCACCTGGGAAGCTGCCCATGACGCGGTTTTCAAGCCCTGGGCAACCCAGATCAACGGCGACAAAGAGCTCTTCGCCATGATGTCGAATCTCAAGGAGCTCGCAGATCAAGAGGAATTTCGCAACGACACCCATACGCTGTGGGTCGTCGAGGGCTCGTCCATGGTTCCGAGCAAGGCCAAGGGCGTCAAGATCGACTCGGCGCTCGGGTTTGGTGTCCACCGCGAAGATCTCGGTGGTGGCTTCCAAGAGCTCACCTTGGTGTTCTCGAAACGATTGAAGGGTGCGAAGCTCAAGCGCGCCTATTTGCAATCACAAATCTATCGTCATCTGTTCACGGACTTCATGATGCTCTCCACCGCTGGCGGCGACTTCAAAGAGAAACAAGTCCCTGACAAATACGACCCTTCCTATGCAAAATGTGGGTCCCAGGCGGCAATCGACACCTTCATCAACAATTACCGATCGAAATACCCGCTCGCCCAGGGGCTCCGAGCCTCGCTCGACAACAGCGAAAAGATCATGGCGCGCTCCGTGACCTGCATCGTCGCCGAATGCTCACCGGAGATTCGCAACCCCGACAAGAACGATGTCACTGACGTAGAGGGTCCCGCTCCAGGGAGCCGCCTCGCCTTCTTTCAGATGCTCGCACGTTTCGAAAATATCGAAGTGGACATGAACGCCATGCGCAAGGAAGAAGAGAAAAGCCAGGACGTGCTCGATGCGGAGGCCTTCCTCAAGGCCAACAAAAACGAGCATCTCTAGGATTTTTTCTCGAAGATTTTCCTGAGCCGAAGGGCCAAGGTCTTCAATTGCCAAGCAATTGTGGGCTCTGGCCTTTTTGTTGTCTCTCAATCAATCCACGGCCCGGCTCATGAAACGGCGCGCTCCCCCCCGCATACGCAGACCCTGACGGCGCGTAAAACCGGGCCGATCCCCCCTGCGGCACGAACACATCAGATTGTCGAGCGCCCGATGGTGATTGAGACCAAAGGCATGACCGACCTCGTGAACAAGCGTCGTCGACGGAGCGTCCCGAGCGATGACTAGATACTCTCGCTGACGGATACGCTTTCGAACCCCATGGTAGCGCCAGTGCATTCCACTCACCGGCCGATCTCCAGAACGCGGACTAAATAGCGCAACGTGGGAGACGAAGAACACGTGAACGGTACCGTCGTGCCGAGCGAGTTTTGCCAATCGGATTCTGGAACGGCCACCCTTGATCTCGGTATAGCCCTGCGGAAGCAGCTCAACACCCCGAACAGACAGTCGAATCCCATAGCCGCGAAGCGCCTCGTTGGCGCGAACGACCGAGGCGAGCGCCCGACGTTTCGAAATCACTGGTTTGCCCCGGTGACTGGCAAGATGGAGCGTCAAAGGGACTTGAATCATCTCCCGCTCGCCGGCCTCGGCGTCAGTGTCGCCGAGTCCAATTCCGACGAAGAGCACGCACAAAATCACAAGCAAGGAAGACCGAACCCAAGAAGGATGTCTCCCGTTTTTTGCGACCCTGCACTGCAATCCTCTACTCAATCTAAACCCGTTGATTAAGTGTGGCGCGAACCCGATGTTTCGCAAGCAAAGAGCTGGGACACGAGCGTATGACCACCACACCTCGGCGCAAGCGCACCCGCGAAATAGGATTCACGGCTCGCCATGCTACGATCCGTCTGTGTTCCAATTCAGATCTACATCGGCTCCCGAGTTTCTTCCGGATCTCGCCGCACGAGAATGGATCGCTACCCGTCTTCGAACATTGGCCGCCCAACTGCACGACGTTGAGGCTACACAGGCACCTCAGTTGATAATGCCATCGTCCCGCATGCCCGTAGATCTCGACGGCCTCTTCGATCTGCTGTGCGCAATGCAAGAAGAACTTGGGCAAGCCGATCTGGAATTCACTCTACTCGAGGCCAGCGAACAGGCCCCTCAACTTCCGAAGGATTTTTCGACCCTAGGTGATCCAAGTGGGCAGCTCCTGCACACCGCCTTCGGTCGTGGTGAATACGTGCTCCTTTACACCCCGACACTCTTCAAGAAGAAGGAGTTGCTTGCCGCGAGTGTGGCCCGCGAGCTCGGTCGCATGGCGATTCATCAGCACGATGGGCACCAGGGTATTGAGACAAAGGACATGGAGGCGGACTCCGAACTCGCGGCGATCATCCTTGGCCTTGGTGTCTGGGTAGCAAACGGCTCTTACCTATTCGAAAATTCCTGCTGTGGAGGCGGCTGCGGAGTCGATCTCCGCGGACTTCGAACGGGTCTATCCATGCCCGAAGCCTGCTTCGCCACCGCGCTCGATGGACAGCGAAAAGGCGTCGGACGCAGGGCGGTGACGAAACACCTCAGCCCAACTCAAAAATCTGCGTTCAAGACCAGTTGGAAACATCTAGGCCGCTTGGACGCAAAAGCGCTCGCGCCTCCAATCTCGAACCCTACGACTGTGAGCGCGCCGACCCAAGCCGAAATCGAGGCCCTCTAAGGGCAGCGTAACCCATCCTCGCCCCGTACCCGTCACGGCACAGGGATACGAAGGAGCGCGTAATGAAAATTTTCGTAGACGGTCGCTATCTCTGAGCGCACGTCCGCGGGAAAATGTCGGGGCGCTTTTTTGGCATGCGCGACTGTGGTGATCGCCCACAGCACAACATCCTTTCCACGATTCTCATCGATGTAGGCGTGTAACTTCTCCTTGTCAGGGTCCATCTGCACCCACACCGTGGCCTTGGTAAAAAAGGTCTCCCCACGATAGTAAAACCACCAACTGAGTATCTTATCGTTCTCACCGCGATGCTCGAAATAGTGGCGCATTGCCGAGCGCTGGGACCAGCTCTCCGATGCCGCGGGAAGATAGTCGTCGACGACATACGTCGTCGTCAAAAACCCGGAAAATATCAGTCCAAGGGCGGCAATACGTCCCCTACGAGCGAGCCAAGCCAACATTCCAAGAACGAAGGGAACCGCACAGTAAGCCAGGCGGTGCGTCTCTGGAGCCCCCTTGTGCCACATCCCCGTATACAAGTACGTGGTCAAGTGGGCGAGCCACGCGGGCTCTTGGATCGCGCTACGTGAGATCATCGCCAAAATAGCGACAGCGAGCATGAGCACAACCAGCGCTCCCTGCAGACTCATACCTCTTGCTCCATACTCGCTGCGGCCACCATGCCGCTTGGATTCTTCTCCAGGGCTGCCAACCCGAGCCGACAGCCAGCAACCAACGACGATCGCTAGCGGTGGGAGACAGGGCGCGAGATAGTGATAGTACTTGGTGACACTATAAGTCACGAGCGAGAAACTGACGACAAACCACAGCAATGCAAACAAACGAACAGCTTCGAGGCCATGCAGACCCAGGGCAGGCTCCGCGCCACGCGTCCTTGAGAACTTCATCGCCTCCCAGAGCGCAACTGGGGCGATCGCTACCCAGGGGAATGCCGCCAACCCGAGAGTTCGCAGATAGAAGGTAAAATCGCCAATCGCTTGTTTTTGTTCGCCCGTGGCAAAGCGCGCAATGTTGTTGGTGATCAGGAGCTCGTTGACCCACCGCTCCCCACGGTAGATCGACATGGAGTGGTGCCACGGAAAACAGGTGAGTACGAAGAGCAAGAGCCCGATGGGAAGCTCGCAACGCCACAACATCCGCCACCGCCCGCTCACCAACATATCCGCAAGAATCAGGGCTCCGATAATCCCAGGGCCGATCATTCCCTTGCCCATCAAGCTGAGGCCCCCCGCGATGTAGACAACGCCCATCCAAACCTGGCTTCGTCGGGTCCAGCGTAGGCTGCGAGCGATCACGATCGCTGCGATCCCCCAGTAGATACACAAATGGCGGGCAATCGTCGCCAAGTCGTCGACCTGGGGCTGGCCCCTCTTGTGTTGCCATTTTGCGATTCTGGCGAGGGTCACGCCATCGAGCACGTGCTGGTGAAGAACCGCCAACGGGACGAGCGCGGCGAGGATGAGCAGCGCCAGGAAAACCCGATAGAGGGGATCTGAAGGCAGGCTTTTCCAGCCCGAAAATCGTCTCTCTAGCGGTCGATCTGGCTGCATCCAAGCGAGCATCCAAGCCCCCATCGCCAGACACATCGGACCTATAAAAAAGATATCTGTAATCGCCTGACGAGAGACAAGCGCAAACTGAGGGAGGGTCGCCAATACGACCGCACTCAACAGCCCTGTTCGCCAATTTGTAAGTTTGCCAACTGCCCAACCAAGAAATCCTATCGTCGATAGACCCGCCAACAGCGCTGGCAATCGGAGCGCAATTTCGATGACCGGAGATTGCATCATCTCATCGGCGGGGCCGCGTCCGATACCGAAAACCTTGAGGCTGAGTGCCTCGCACCAAAACGGAAGCGCGTGTTTCGAGGCGAAGCTGAGCTCCTTCCTCCCATCAGGGCCAACTCCAGGACGCCACCACAGGTCTAGGGGGTCGCCCCGGCGAACGATATTGCGCGCGACCTCGCCGTAGTGAGTCTCCCAAGGGTCCCAAAGCCCGCATTGGCCCATGCTCCATATATAGATAACCACGACCGCAACGGCCGTCGCTACGATCCATTGCCGGGGAGATATCCGCTCGAAAACCTTGCTTACCTGGGACAAGGCGCGAAAGGATAGCCTCACCAGCCCGGCACCACCAAACGAAGGCAAGCGCGCTCAGTCCGTCGTATGCTGCGCGCGCCCCGAAAGACCCAACATGCCCCGGAAACCCATCCTATCGCACCTCAGCGAGTCCGCGCCCACGTGCCCGGAGCCCCGACGACACTCGCCGAAGATTTTTTTCTTTGGCCACTTCCCAAAGAGCGCGGGGAATGGCGCACATGGCGCGACGTATGCCCCCCACAAGTCCCTCTCAGGGCGTCGGCGCGACGCACGATTTCTCGTGCTCACGGCGACCATCCTCGGGGCTTGCGGGGGGGGCATGTCCAACGAGGAGAATCCTAAAACGACAAATGCCCATGCCGGCAGCCCCCCAGCGGGCCTCGCTACAAAAGTTGTCCCGCCGACCTCCGCGGAACAACAACAGCAAGAGAGTGCGCACCAGGTTGTGTTCGCCGACCGAACCAGCCAAGGCTATCTCTTGTTGGTGAAGGGCAAGGAACCCCCGACCACGCCCACTCGGAAACAGCTCGTCAACCTCGTGAAAGCTAGCTTCATCGGCAAGCTCGACGATGAAGAGGTTCAGCTCCTGATCGGCCTGATCCAAACAGAACCCCACCGAACAGACTACCTCCCACAAACCACGGGCCTCAGCGCCGCGGGCCCTACGCCGGCCGAAGATGACGTCATCACGGCCCGTGAGCGGGCAAGACGTTCAGATCTCTTGGGACTGCATATCGAGGTCATGGGTGTCGGTGCAGGCGAGTCCGCGTTGATTTCCGACGCCGCTTTCGATGACCCCGTGCTCGTCCGAGAGCTGACCGCAGAGCAGAAGGTCTCTCTGCGTTCAAGACGGTGGGCGATCCTACTTCGCGCCGATTACCGCAACCAACATGCCGTTCGGGGCCTACGGCTTCTGCAGACCCTGGTTCGAATCGTCGCGAAAGATCGGAAGGCGATGATCTTTGATCCTGACACGCTTGAAACCCTCAACGAACAGGCCTTCACCGCCCGCCGACTTCAGACCCGCCTGGGAAATGTCGCGGACCAAATTGCCATCGTCCCCTTCCCAGACACTCGCAACGGCGGCGATCGCATTCGTCTATCCTCACGGGGAATGCGACGCTTTGGTGCGGTAGACATTGAGCTCGATGGCCTAGCCCGCGAACCCCACGCGCTCCAGCGCGCCACTGATTTTCTCTACGGATTGGCTCTTGTCATGATCAAGAACGGGGAAGTTGATAGAAGCGGATTCGCCGTACAGGTGGACGCTGTTATCCCAGTGAGTTTCACGGACGCCCAACAGGCCTATGGCGCCAGAAGCCAGTCGCTCACACGATGCTCGCACTGTCCTGCGCGTTCGCTGGTACACCTGGTGGAGCGGCCCGCCCAACCACAGGATCCAGCCGATCATGTCGTGGCCCGAGTCGTCGCACCACGCTCGACAAGCGACAAAGCGGACTATGATCACCCCGCATGGGTGAGCCGCGCCCTCGCGCAAACCTTCGGTGGTGAATCTCCAGGAACGAGCGCAACAGAGCCCTAATCGACCTGGAGAAGATACCGACATATTTGTCGTACTCGGCTTACGGACAACCGAGACCTCGCCTATCGGACTCTCTGCCGCACGCTGTCGCTCGCGGCAGAGACGCTCCGCGACAGAGGTGTCACGCTCAAAGTTGCCTTGGAATTGACGTTTGTCATCCCCCAGAGGCTGTGTACACTAAATTGTCGTCTTCTCACGATCTTCGCTTGTGATGTCTTATCGAATACGTAGGTACAAGGCCTTCGTTTCACCCCTGGTCCTGGGGCTGATGACGGGCTCCGGCGCATGTTCAAGCATCGATGCTTCAGATTCCGTGATGTCGGTAGACAACGATGGGGGAGCGCCCGCTGGCGGAAATGAAACAAGCGATGGGCAGACTGGCGCATCGGGTGGCCTAGGATCCGACGAGAGCGGCGATGGCGATGGCGATGACACTCCCGAGAGCGCAGGAGAACGCGACGATCCACCTTTCGACGATCATTGTGGCGATGGACAGACACCCATCGCTATGGTCGCCGCCGATGCCGATGCCCTGGCTGTCCCAGTGATCGCACGCACGGCCATTCTTCTTGGACAAGAGATGCCAGCCAACCTGTCGCTGGGCCCCCGGTCCTTTCTCAACTACTACAATTTTGACTACCCCCCGGCGTCCGACCGAGCCGAGCTCACGGTCCACGCTGACCTCTGGATCGATGAGCAAGGGCCTGACGACAAGTATCAGCTCCAGATCGGTATCGCGAGCGAGGCCATGCTCAACGCAAACCGACCTCCGCTCCACCTCACGATCGTCCTCGACCGACGAACGCCCATGAGCGAGCGGACGGCGCTGGTCGACGCCGGACTGCTGGCGGTCTCAAGTTCGCTACACAGCGGTGACCGAGTCTCTCTGATCGCGTCCGGCGACATGCCCTATGAAATCCTGGGCGACCACGCAGTCTCGGGCTCCAATGACCCGAGGCTCGTCGATTCAGCGCAGGATTTTTTCAATGCCAACCCGATCGACCTCGAAGAAACGCCGCTCGATGCCACAATCGCCCTTGCCTACTCGCGCGCTGAAGCCGGTCTCACAACCGCGGCCACTCACCGGATTCTCCTGCTCACGAGCGGTCATGGCGAAATCTCGTCTGAGACCTTAGAACTCGCCGCCACCCATACCGTGGGCGCCGAGGGTGAGTCGATTCGTTTGGTGGGCGTGGGCCTGGGCACAATCGACAGCAGCGGCGACAACCTTGTAGACAAACTCAGCGATGCAGGCCGCGGTAGTTCTTTGTACGCGACCCGCACCGACGACCTTGTGCAACAACTTGGAGAACAATTTGTCCGCCATTTTGTCGCCGCTGCCACACGTATCAAGGCCGAGCTGATCTTGCCGGAGGGTCTTCAGCCTATCGACATCCATGATGCTGACAACAGCGACCCACAGTATGCGAGCACACCTCAAGACATCCAACTCGGACCCAACGATACCCTGATATTTCACATCGATCTCGAACAGTGCGCAGATTTCAACAGCACGGACTCCCTCGCCGTTCGACTTCGGTGGACCGACCCCGCGACCTCCGAGACAAAGTTCGAGGATTTTCCCTTCGATCTCATCCCCGACAACCTTAGCGACAGCCGCCCTTTCGTCACGCACAAAGGTGCCGCCGTCGTCGCCTACGCCACAGCGCTCTCGACGGTCCAAAAAAATGGCCGCGCCGAGCCTCTCACACTGTTCTCAGCCCAAAACAAGGTCGAGTCGGCGCTCCTGCTGCAACCGCAGGACGTCGATCTTATCGAGATGTCGACAGTCCTGGCCGAACTCGATCTGAACGCGATCTGAAGCAGACAGGCGGCCGCCTGGCCCGAGATCCACCCCCAAATCAGAGCCGACCATGATAGCTTGCGCGCCATGACTGATGCCACGGCTGCCCCACTTGTGTGGATGGATCTCGAAATGTCTGGGCTCGACCCCGAGCATTGTCACATCCTTGAGATCGCTACCCTTATTACCGATGCGAACCTCGAGATCATCGCCGAAGGCCCCGAGCTCATTATCCATCAGCCAGATCCGGTGTTGGATGCCATGGATGAGTGGTGCACTCAACATCACGGTGACAGCGGACTGACCGCTGCCGTCCGTGCATCAAAGGTCTCTTTGGCCGAGGCACAAGAAAAAACTCTGAATTTCATCGCCGAGCACTGCCTCGACGGAGCTTCACCCCTCTGCGGAAACTCCATCGGTCAAGACCGACGTTTTTTGGTGGCATATATGCCTAGGGTCGAAAACTGGCTTCACTATCGAAGCGTCGACGTATCGACGATCAAGGAGCTTGTTCGTCGCTGGTACCCTGAATTTTCTCCGCTACCGAAGGCCACCAGCCATCGCGCCCTCGATGACATTCGTGAGTCCATCGCCGAGCTTCGAAACTACCGAGAGAAAGTCTTTGTTCCTAGCCGACTCACCTAGACATGGCTTGAATGCATCCCGGCGCCCTGCAGCGAGCAGGGCTGAAGATAACGACATCAATGCTTGCTTCCATCGTCACCGTCGACGGGATCAAAATCTGGATCGAAGTTCCACCGACCGGGTACCAACGCAGGTAGCGAACTCTGTGTCCAGATCTTGATACGCTCCAAAAAAATCTTGCGCGTCCAATTTTCGGCGCCAAAACGCTCGAGATGCTCGGTGTGAACCTGGCAATCGATTAACTGGACTCCCCATCGTTCGAGCTGTCGCACCATGTGGACAAATGCAATTTTCGAGGCGTCGGGCCTGCAAGAAAACATCGACTCGCCACAGAACACAGCGCCAACCTGAACTCCATAGAGGCCACCGACAAGTTCTCCCTCATGGCGGGCTTCGACACAGTGCGCGTGTCCTTGTTCAAACAACTGGCAGTAGGCATCCACCATCTCTCCAGTGATCCATGTGCCATCCTGGCCCGGCCGGGGGCTTTGGGCGCAGGCGCTTATGACCTCTCGAAAAGCGCCATCAAGCCGGATTTGATACGTCCCGCGACGAAGTGCCTTTCGAAGGCTTCGGTTGACGTGGAGTTTTGATGGCCGCAGTACGTAGCGCGGATCTGGAGAGTGCCAAAGAATCGGCAAGCCTTCCTCGTACCAAGGAAAGATCCCTCGCTGATAGCCGTCAAGCAGACGTGCCGTCGACAGATCCCCACCAACCGCGACGAGGCCACTGCTGTCCGCTTCATCCGGGGGTGGAAGCGCTTCGTCGGCACGAATAAGGCGAACCGCCACAGCCGGTAGTCTACTGCGTCATCGGCCCCGGGTCGATGGATCCTCGGTTCCGACGGTCTCTCTCTCTCCCCGGAAAATTCGGCCGGGTCATAGACCGCCATCAGCGCGGTTCCCCGCTTGCGACGCGGTCCTCGGATCTCCAAGACATGCGAAAACGTACCCACCCCTGCTCCAAACCAACGGCGTCGACCTCGACCTCTCCATCCGCGTCCGCGAGAACAAGCAACGAAAATACGCAGCTTGCCAACCCATCCCGCCAGATCTCGTCGCCAACACACACGGCGGGCAATCCATCGAGCACCAAGGTTGCGATCGCCTCATCGCCTTCTGCAGATCGTCCTAGGCGCTCAACTGTCCACTCCCCGCACGCGCGAAACAGCGCACCGTAGATGCTGGGTAGGAATCGAGCGAGGCTCCCCGGATCTAAACCGAACATGCGCATCGCCATATGCACTAGCCGATGGCCAGAGGACTCAAGGTAGGCCCTGCGCATCGCGTCCTGGACGAGACGACGAAATTGATCACGACCAAGCTCCTTGGACATACAATGAGAAAGCTCAAGATGCAGCTCCACAGGTAGCCAAACCAAAGCCCCTGCGCATTCGATGGCTGTCAAACTCGTGTCGGCCAGCGCCCTGCGGATCTTGATGCCGTCGCCACCGAGGCTCTCCAGACCGGCGAGCATGCTGCGCAGAAGACTCGCACGAACCGCGGGGACACGATCGTTCACGCCCAAAGCCTAACACGCGCGATAATTGAGCCCCACGACTGCCCGCGGTGCCTCAAGAGATCCAAGCCATGAGAGCCGAAACAGCGGCTTCGATACCCGCTCCAACCCCCTTCGGTCCTGACCCAAGCATGTACGCAGGGGTGCTGATGATCCGACGACGGTCATCGACGACGATCTGCGTGACCGGACAGTCTCGGTGTGTGGAACCGAAACTCTCGATCGCCTTCGAGATCTCCAAGTCGTTCCCTACCGTCACGGTCGCGCGCTCCCCACGCTTCGCAAGAGCCGCTGTGAGCACCGCGGGCGCGATACAAATCGCCACAATCGGTTTCCCTTGTTCCGTCGCTTCGGTGATCAAGCGCTGCAGGTCCGAGTCGACGCGGGCGTCAACCCCTCGGGTCGCTAAATTCGAGAGGTTCTTGGCCGCACCATAGCCCCCCGGAATCACCAGAGCATCGAGATCTTTCATCGATGCCATCGCCAGTGACTTGATCTCTCCTCGAGTGATCCTGGCAGACTCCACCAGCGCGTTTCGACGCTCGGTGGTCGCCTCACCACTGCGATGGTCGACAACATGCATCTGATCGCGATCTGGCGCAAAACACGAGACTTCAACTCCTGCGCGGTCGAGAAAATAGAGTGTCAACACGGCCTCTTGGACCTCGGATCCATCGAGATACCCACAGCCGGAGAGAATGACAGCGACTTTGGCCATAATGCCAGGCTACCACACGGCCGCGGCCCTCTCCCACCACATCGATCAATCTTCGACGAAAGCGGCTCCAGGTCTTGCTACTCTAAATCCCCGTGCTCAATCTCAAGCCCGCTCTCTCCGTGTTTTTCGCCGCCGCGGCGTCCGTACTCTCCGCTTGTGCCGTGGCCGGTGGCGGCAAAGATGCGCGTTCGTCCCGCCTCGACGTCGGCGCTCAAACACCGGCACTCGTGGCCACCGACCAGAACGGAAAGACCGTCACTCTCGGAGTTCCTGGTCCAGTACGGGTGATCTATTTTTATCCCAAAGACGGCACCCCCGGCTGCACAGCCGAGGCCTGCGCCTTCCGGGACGTTTGGGATCAATTCACGGACGCGGGTGTCGATGTTGTAGGAGTGTCATCCAACAACGAGCGCTCACACCGTACCTTTGCGGAGAAACATGCCCTGCCCTTCAGTCTAATTGCCGACCCGAAGGGAATCTGGAGTCAGGCATTCGGGGTCGCTACGACATTCGGCATCACCCATCGAGTCTCCTTCCTCATCGACCGCGATGGCAAGGTCGCCCACGTCTATCCGGGGGTCGATCCGGCGCTCCATGCGGAAGAAGTTCTGGGCCACGCCCGGAACTTGCAGTAGATTACCAATGTGAAGATTCAAGCGGCTGTCGCATACAAGGCGGGTGCCCCCCTAACCCTGGAAGAAGTCGATCTAGAGGGCCCCAAAGCCGGAGAAGTATTGATTGAGATCAAAGCCACCGGCATCTGCCATACCGATGCCTACACCTTATCTGGAGCCGATCCCGAGGGGCTTTTTCCGACGATCCTCGGCCACGAAGGGGCTGGCATCGTCGTCGACATTGGGCCGGATGTGCACACTCTGCGCAAAGGGGATCATGTAATTCCCCTGTACGTTCCTGAATGCCGACAATGCAGCTACTGCATCTCCGGAAAGACAAATCTCTGCCAAGCCATCCGCGAGACGCAAGGCGCGGGAGTCATGCCAGATGGAACCAGTCGTTTTTCCATTGGCGGCCAGCGGATCTTTCACTCCATGGGCACCTCAACCTTCGCCAGCCACACGGTAGTACCAGAAATCGCCGTGGCGAAAATCCGCGAGGATGCTCCCTTTGATAAGGCCTGCTACATCGGGTGTGGGGTCACGACGGGAATTGGTGCAGTGATCAACACCGCGAAAGTCCAAGTCGGCGACAAGGTCGTGGTGTTCGGGCTCGGTGGCATCGGTCTTAACGTGATTCAAGGCGCGCGAATGGTGGGTGCTGACATGATCGTCGGGGTCGACATCAACCCGAACAAAATAGAGATCGCACGCGAGTTCGGCATGACTCATTTCGTAAATCCCCGTGAAGTCGAGGGCGATCTCGTACCTTACATTGTAAATCTCACCCACGGTGGGGCCGATCACTCTTTCGAATGTGTCGGCAACATCGATTGCATGCGTCAGGCGCTTGAATGCTGTCACAAGGGCTGGGGAGTCTCGACAATTATAGGGGTCGCAGGAGCCGGCCAAGAGATCTCAACGCGACCCTTTCAGTTGGTCACCGGACGCCGTTGGCAAGGCACCGCCTTTGGCGGGGCACGAGGACGCACGGATGTACCGAAAATCGTCGACTGGTACATGGACGGCAAGATCGACATTGATCGGCTGATCACTCACACCATGCCCCTTAGCGCGATCAACACGGCTTTTGACTTGATGCACAGCGGCGAGTCAATTCGCGCGGTTGTGACCTTTTGAATCCAAGTACCTAAACTTTTCGCATGTCGCCCGCTCCGCTGGCATCGCCGATCACGGACGATTGATGAGGCTCGCCCCATAAGCCGCACCAAATCCGTTGTCGATGTTCACGGTCATCACCCCGCTCGCGCATGCCGTAAGCGAAGACAACAACGCGGCAATTCCACCAAAGGTCGCGCCGTACCCGACACTGGTCGGCACGGCGATCACCGGGCGATCCACGAGACCTGCGACGACCGTCGACAGCGCGGCCTCCATGCCCGCGACACAAATAATCACTCGGGCGGCCCGAAGCCTGTCGACCTCGTTGAGCAACCGCTGGAGGCCCGCGACCCCCACATCGCGAAGACGAAGCACCTTGTTGCCCATGACCTCGGCACAGGTCGCGGCTTCATAGGCCACGTGCTGATCCGAGGTGCCGGCAGAGACCACGGCGATCGTCCCCTGACCTCGCGGCTCTCGTTCGCGCCATAAGTACAACAGACCCGAGCCCCGATCATAGTGCACATCTCGGTCCGAGGCACACACCCGCTCGCCCGCCTCCGCGGCAACACGCGTGGCCAACACATTCGGGTTGCGGTCGCCAAGCCGTTCGAAGATCTCCACCAGCTGCTCGGTGGTCTTTCCGGGTCCATAGACCACCTCAGGGAAGCCTCTCCGCCGCTGGCGATCGTGGTCGAGACGCGCGTAGCCAAGATCTTCGATGCCCTCTCCAAGCCCAGCCTCGTACCCCGCACCGACGTCACGACGAAGATATCCCCGCAACTCACGGACAACATCCGCATCCGCCCCCTCTGCCAATAGCCGTTCAAGCACGGCCTCGATACCTTCGCGCGAACCTTTTCTAGGAATCTCAGACATCATTTTCTCTCTCCGGAGATTACGTGAAGGGAGCCCGAGCGAAATCCGGACAGATCGAGTGTCGCCCATTGATACCCGGCGCCTCTAATCGCCGCGATCAACTGGGTACGAAGCGTTGTGGCCCGCCCAAACTCCTCCGCCGAAAGCTCAAGACGAGCCAAATCGCCGTGATGCCGGACACGAAAGACAGAGAATCCCAGCCTACGAACCCCAGTCTCTGCCCGGTCGATACGAGCGAGGATCTTGGAATCGACCACGGTCCCCTGAGGGATTCGGCTGGCGAGGCAAGGTGATGCTGGTTTCTTGTGATTCGGAAGCTTCAGCAAAGCAGCCAGCGCCCGAATATCATCTTTGCCGAGCCCCGACTCGACCAACGGCTTGCGTACCCCTTGTTCCTCTGCCGCCTTCATGCCTGGCCGGTGACCTGAAAGATCATCAAGGTTATCTCCCGAGAGCACCGCTGCGAACCCTTCGGCTCGCGCAAGACGCCGGAGCCGTTCAAAAAGCTCGGTCTTGCAGTGATAGCAACGATCTCCAAGGTTCGCCCGGTACTCCGCTCGTGCGAGCTCATCCGTGTCGATCTGGCGATGCGCCAAGCCAAGCCCCTCTGCGAGCGCTTGGGCGGACGCTCTTTCGTCCGCCGCCAACGAGGGAGAAACCCCAGTGACCGCAAGCGCTCGGTCACCATGCACCCGAGCCGCGACCACCGCGACCAAGGTCGAATCCACACCGCCAGAGAATGCCGTCACGCATGGCCCATAGTCGAAAATCCTCAACTCGAGACGTCCCAGTCGCTCGTCCGAGGCCGAGTCGATCTGCTGCCAACAGCGATCAAGGCCCGCCCCCGCACTCACGCGTTCACCCGCGATCCCAGCTCTGCGACGGTCCGCTCGACATGCGCAAGCGCGACCCCGTGCTCACGGGCGATACGAGCACAATCTTCGTACTCTGGCCGAGCCCGACCCCCGGAAATTTTCACCCTGACGGCTCCCCACTCCGTCTCAACCACAATGGACTTGCGTGCCAAGAGTCGTCGTCGAACTCGCTGCTCTCGAATCCCCAAGGTGCTGCTGTGAGCGAAAATGAGGGCAACGATCGACTCGTGCAACCGCGGCTCGACCATGACCTTCAAGCAATGTCCCAGTCGACCTTTTTTCATCAAAACCGATGAGCTGCTGACATCGAGGGCCCCAGCCTGCATGCAGCGCTCCATCAAAAATGCGAGTTGCTCGGCCGTGCCATCGTCAATATGGGTCTCGAGCACGATGATCTCGTCGGTCTCCACATCGTCGTTGCCTGTGGCATCGAGATCGCTCTCCTCACATAGCGTCAGCCTCAAGACGCTCGCAGCTCGCGTCCCTGCGCCATAGCCAGCCCTCAGAGGTCGAACGCGTTGGCCCTTCTCTAGCCTCCGACCCCAAGCTCGCAGCAAGGCGGCCCCCGTCGGCGTCACCATTTCTCCAGTACCTTCTCCGGGGATCAGGTCAAACGACCCGGCGAGCAGCTCGACAACCGCGGGCACCGGACAGGGAAGTTCCCCGTGGTCACACCGCACCGTCCCTGTCCCCCCGGGAAGAGGTCCGCTCAAGATGGTCCTAATCGCCAACTGGTCCAACCCCACGCACACCCCACAGATGTCCAGGATTGCGTCATCCGCACCGACCTCGTGAAAGTGCACCTGGGTCTCGTCAATTCGATGGACCTTCGCCTCGGCGCGTGCGAGCGCCCTAAAGCTTCGCTCCGCCATATCCTTTGCGCGTGCCGACAACCGACTCTCGGCAATCATTCTCAAGATCTCCGGAAGATGACGGTGGGAGTGTCCTCCCGCTGGCGCGCTCACGACAAAGGTCGCCTTCGTACAACCAAGTTGCCGACGGTTCACCGCTTCAACCTCCAGGCTCCAGCCCTCGAGACCGAGCGAGTCTAGGCTCGCCACGAGAGAGTCCCGCTCGACACCAAGGTCGAGCAGCGCCCCCAACAACATGTCGCCCGCCAGGCCACCAAAGCCGTCGAGAAGCAGGACTCGTTCCGCCTGGGAAGATGTTGCAACCATAAATCGGGCGCCAGGCTAGCCAAAGCAGAGGGCCTCAGCCAGACTGAGGCCCGACATCCGACCGGATGCTCCAGCGTATCCCCAACACCATGCCTGTGCAATACGCGCAATACGGCCCCCCCTCCATCGACCGCGTTGCCCGCCCACCCAACGATGCCGGGGCCACCCAAGACCGGCTGAACGTAGTTCACACCGGTTCGAAGTGCCCTCAATCAAACATGACGGCCCAACGGCGGATGTATGGATCCCAGTCCAGGTTGAGCATACACGTGTGCGCAAAAAATTCTCCAGAGGTTCACAGGAGCACGGCGTTTTCGCAGCTTGACAGCCACCGGCCCAGGTTGGACAAGTCGGCTCCAATGCCGCTCAAGGGGCTTGGCTTCCCAATTCCGTCCACACGAGCATACCTTGTGGCGAGACCAACCTTGGGAGTGCGAAAGAGGGTCCAAAATGACCGCTAGCTATTTCGACGTAGACGGGACCTTGGTGAGTTCCAACCTGGTTCACACCGCCATCTACTACATGGGCAACGACATCAACCCGATGCATTCGGCCCGAAACATCCTGGGCCTTGTGGCTCGCACACCGAAGCTTCTGTGGGCTGAGTTGCGTGACCGTCGCATGTTTAACGAGCTGCTCTTCGAGGCCTTCAAGGGTACTTCCGAAGACCGCCTAATCGCCCTCGCGGACGATGCCGTGGGCTGGTGCATGAAGCGACACGTCTACCCGGGCGCCCGCGACATCATCGCCCGTGCCAAGGACCTGGGACATGAGGTGGTTCTTGTCTCTGGGGCGTTGGACTTCATGCTCGAACGACTCTCCAAGGAGCTCGGCGCGGATCACTTCGTCGGCAATCGCCTCGAGATGAAAGACGGATACGCCACCGGAAAACTCCTGCGTCCGGTGGTCGCAGGGCCGACAAAATCACGCCTGATTCAGGACCACGCCCGCGACAATGGCCACGACCTCGCCGAGTGTTTTGGCTACTCCGACAGTTACTCCGACCTCCCGATGCTCTCTGTTGTCGGCAAGCCGGCCGTCATCAATCCAGAGCCAAAACTCGAGCGTCTCGCCCTGACCTATCAATGGCCGGTGATCAAACTCGAAAAAGAATCCGCCTAGACCATGACCAGCCCAAATATTGTCTATCTGGACCGTCACAGCGCCCCTCGTGTCCTGTTTAGCGGAGACCGCCTTATCGAGGTTGATCTTCCCGTCGGCACCCGCTGCATCTACCCCAAGCCCGCACTCGACCCCGTCCGCGACGTCGATGCGGCCATTCGCTACGCGATCAACCACCCCTACGGCTGCGAGCCGCTCTACGCGAAGCTTCGTCCAGGCATGAAGGTCGTCATTGCCATCGACGACATCTCCGTTCCACTCCCGCCAATGCGGCGGCCCGACGTCCGTGAGCGCATCTTAAACGTCGTCATTGCCATGCTCGACGACCATGGCGTCGACGACGTCGAGATCATTATCGCGCTCGCCTACCACCGTCGGCTCAAGGAGGCTGAGATCCGACATATTGTCGGAGACAAGGTCATGAAGCGATACTGGCCAGATCGTCTGACCAACCATGATGCCGAGGACCATGCCAACATGAAGTTCCTCGGCACCACAGAGAAGGGCGAGGAGGTCGAGATCAATCGCGCGGCGGCCGAGTCCGATCTCATTGTCTACGTGAACCTTAACCTGGTACCGATGGATGGCGGGCATAAATCCGTGGGTGTCGGACTTTGCGGGGGCAAGACACTAAAGGCCCATCATAACCCCGCAACGATGAACAAGACCAAGAGCTACATGGACCCAGAGAGCTCGACCATGCATCGCAGCGTCGATCGCATTGGACGCGTAGTCACCGAAAAGCTCAATATCTTTCACATCGAATCGACGGTCAACAATCGGATGTTTGATCGCAACCTCGACTTTCTTGCGAAAAATCCCGACGACTACAACGCGCGGGAAAAGCTCTCGTTACGCGGGATATTGTTTGCCCTCGACAAACTCCCGAACGGCGCCCGAGAACAGATATTCCGCAAGGTCCCTGCGCCCTACGGCGTCACAGGAATCTTCGCGGGCGCGACCGAACCGGCTCATGAACACACCACCAAGAGGTGTTTTGAACAGTACTTGGTGCCTGTCGAAGGCCAAGCCGACATTCAGGTCACCGGCATCCCCTATATCAGTCCCTACAACGTCAACGCCTTTCTCAATCCACTCTTGGTTCAGGTCTTGGCGCAAGGCTATTTTCACAACCTCAGTGTCGGCAAGCCGCTCCTCAAGGCTGGGGGAACTCTGATCATCACCCATCCTTGCAGCGACCGCTTTGATCACGAACAACACGCCCCCTACGTGGAGTTCTTCCACAAGTTCCTCACCGAGACACGCGATGGATATCAACTCCACAAGCGATTCGAGCGCGAGTTCTCGGCCAATCCGGCGTACGTTCGAATGTACCGCGATGGCCACGCCTACCACCCGAATCATGCCTTCTACATGTGGTACTGGGGCGAGGCGGGTCGACGACATCAAGGACGCTGCATCGTCGTGGGCGCCGACAACGAGTATGTGCCCAAGATCCTCGGCTACGAAACCGCACCCAACATGACAGAGGCCATTCGGATGGCCAAAGAAACCGCACCGCCAGATCCCGACATCACCTGCATCAACTACACGCCCATCATGATCACGGACGTGAGCTGAAGTGAACAACGAAACACCAATTCACCCGCCCTCTGCCGCGGCCACACAGCTCCCCCCCCTCGATGTCGAGGCTACTTTTGCCGGCAAGAACCTCATCGTCATCGGCGCGACCGGATTTCTTGGCAAGGTATGGATCTCGATGTTGCTGGATCGATACCCCGGCATCGGGACCATCTATACGGTCGTCCGTGCCAAAGGGACGCTGTCGCCCACCGAGCGTTTTTGGACCGAGGTCGCACCCTCCGAAGCTTTCAATCCCCTGCGCAGAAGCTACCAGGGGCAAGCCTACGAAGATTTTCTCCGCGAAAAAATCGTCCCGATTGACGGAGACGTCTCTCGGATACACCTCGGCATCGACCCGGACCGCGTGACTAGCCTCAGAGGCTCAATCTCCGCAATCGTAAACGTCGCCGGTGTCGTTGATTTCAACCCGCCGCTCGACGAGGCGCTCAAGGTGAATGCTTTTGGCGCGCAAAACCTCGTGGAGCTCGCCAGAACTCTAGGCGACGTACCCGTGCTGCACACCAGCACGTGTTTCGTGGTCGGCCGCCGCGACGGGATTACTCTTGAACGAAACACCCTCGAGTTCCCCTTTCCGCGCGCAGACGAGCTTGACGTTTCGCACTGGAATGCCGAACGCGAGATCGAAGAGTGTATTGACGTCGTCGAGCAGGCGCGCCGGCGCGTTGAGGATGCGCCCCGCCAAAGCCATCTGCTCGATGAAGCCAAGAACAATCTCACGGCGCGGCACGAGCCCATACGCGGCGTGGCGCTAACCTCAGAGTTGGAGTCGGTCAAACGAAAATTCGTGCGCAAGAAGCTGATCGAAGCCGGTAAAGAGCGCGCACAATTTTGGGGGTGGCCCAACATCTACACCTACACAAAGAGCATCGGCGAGCAGGTCATCTTGCGCTCCGGGCTACGAGTCACCATTGTCCGACCCGCCATCGTCGAGTCCGCGATGAACTTCCCTGAGCCGGGCTGGTGTGAAGGCATCAGCACGTCCTCGCCGATCATGTATCTCGCCTATGCAGGCCAGCAACACATACCGGTGGGTGAGCACTGCTGCTACGATGCAATTCCCGTCGACATGTGTGCTGCCGGAATGATCGCCTCCCTCGCTGCGCTCATCGACAACCGTCACGATGATGTCTACCAATATTCCTCTGCGGACAAGAATCCGCTGAAGACCCGCCGTGCTGGCGAGCTGATCGGCATCGCCAAACGCCGATACTATCGCGCAAAAACCGACGGAAACCAGCTCGTCAATCTGCTCCAAAGCTATACCGAGCCTGACATCGTCCCCTTGTCGACCTGGAAAAAACGGTCGACACCGGTCGCCATCCAACGGGCAAAAACCGCGTCCAGGCTGCTCTCGTACCTCCACGACTCACCGATCGGAAATCTTGCACGGTCCGCGACCAAGCAGCTCGACAGCTACTCAAGGCAGGCTGGCAACGTGAATATGGTGTTCTCGGAGTTCATTCCGTTTATTACCGCCAACGAGTATCGATTTTCTGCGGCCAACACCCGCAAACTCATGGCACAGCTCTGCGAGGCAGATCAAAAGCGGCTCCCCTGGTCACCTGAAACGATCGACTGGCGCTCTTACTGGCTCGACGTTCATCAACCCGGTGTCGAAAAATGGAGCATTCCCCTGCTTGAGGAGAAGCTCCGCAAAGAGAAAAAACCGCAGCGAAAACACGACAACCTTGTGTCAATGCTCGAAGACCTCTGCGAGCGCCATGGCAACACCGTTGCCATGCAGCGCCTCGAAGGTCCCAAAGGCGGCGAGCAACTCACCCGTATCCGCTACTCGGACATGGAGACCCGTTCGGCCGCAGTGGCCGGTCGATTGCATGCCGCAGGCTTCAGGACAGGTGACCGTATTGCGCTCGGCGGCAAGAATCATCCCGACTGGGCGATCGTCTATTTTGGTATCCTCCGGATCGGAGCGACTGCGGTCCCCTTGGATCGCGACCATGATGCGACGAACCATCTGCGTGTGCTTCGGGCCTCTGGAGCAAAACTCGCAGTCCTCGATAACAGCATCGAAGCGGTCGAAAATCACGACAAACCGCAGTGGGCACACTGGAATCTTCACGAGACAGCGGCCTCAGCAAGCGACAAAGAGCTGGAGTCGGGCCTTCTCGATTTTCCGCGCCCCGACATCGCGGGTCCACAGATCGCCTCGATCATCTACACCAGCGGTTCAACGACCGATCCCAAGGGAGTGATGCTCTCGCATGAGAACTTCACCGCCATGATCGCTGCCTTGGCGCCCGTTTTTCCGCTCAACCATCGCGATCGGCTCTTGTCGGTTCTCCCGCTGCACGAGACCTTTGAATTCACCTGCGGTCTTCTACTGCCCCTTAGCCGCGGCGCTCGGATCATTTACTTGGACGAAGTTAACGGGGACCGTATGATGGCAGGACTCGGCAAGGGGCAGATCACCTCCATGGTCGGCGTCCCCGCGGTCTGGGAACTTCTTGAAGAAAGGATTCGCTCATCCGTAAGCGATCGAGGCACGGTCGCAGAGCGAATTTTTGACTCACTCCTCGAATTCAACCGCAACCTCGGGCGAAACATCGGCATCGACATTGGCCGGATACTCTTCTCTCCGATCCATGAGCGACTCGGCGGAAATCTTCGATTAATGATCTCCGGATCCGCGGCGCTGCCTCCCGACCTTCAAGAGACCTTTCAAGGTCTCGGCCTTCACGTGAGTGAGGGCTACGGCCTCACCGAGGCCGCCCCGCTGCTGACCGTCGCCAAGGGTTCTGCCCAAACGCGCTCTGGGCACGTGGGCCGGCCACTGCCCGGTATCGAGATCAAGATCGACGGCGCGAATGCCGATGGAATCGGCCAAATTGTCGCCCGCGGCCCCAACATCATGCAGGGCTACGCAGATTCCTCGGATTCTACGGACCCTGTCGATCCATCGTTCACCACCGGTGGATCGATCAAGGATGGCTGGCTCCAAACCGGTGACATGGGCCGACTTGACGACAAAGACCGACTTCGGGTCCTCGGTCGTTCGACAGAAGTCATCGTCTTGGCCGACGGAGAACGCCTCTATCCGGATGATCTTGAACGACGGATCGGGCCGACGCGCTACATCAGCGAGTTCTCGATCGTCGGACTCCCAAATAAAAACGGCAATGACCGTGTCGCGTGCCTCGCGGTGCCCAAGCAGGAAGAAGGCGAGATTTTGCCCCGAGGCGAGCTGCATCAGCGGGCGCTCACCACCCTGCGCCGACGTTTCGAAGACAAGCTACCGAGGGAACAACGCCCCTCGGTCGTCCATCTTTCGACGGCGAAGCTCCCGCGCACTTCAACAAAACGGATTCTTCGCAAAGATGTACAGGAACTGACCTCCCATCTGCAAAAAAATGCCCAGGCGCTTCGGGACTCTGGCGCAAGTTCGGCACCCGAGGTCGTTCGCGTCGCCATCGCCTCCGTCATCGGCAAGGAGCCGGATGAAATCAGCGCCGATCTCAAGATGATCAACGACCTCGGTTTTAGCGCGACCATGATGGCAGAGCTAGTGACGACGATCGAAGCCGCTCTCCCCTCCACCCAAACTGAGACCCTCTCCGAGTCTCATACCGTAGGCGACATCGAGAAGCTTGTGCAGCGGTCCACTCGCTTCAGCGCAAGCAAAGGCTCATCCCGGACTCAAAGTATCGAGTCCGATGAAGACAACGACATTGTCGTCCCACAAGCCCTCGTTGAACCGGTCAAGAAGGCACTCTCTGTCGGCCAGCAAGGCTTCTACGAAAGGATTATGCGCGTCGATGTAAAGGGCCACGCGAATATTCCGCAGAACCGCAATACCATCGTCGTCGCCAACCACGCCAGCCACATCGACATGGGTCTTTGCAAATATGCGCTCGGCAACTACGGCGACCAACTTGTCGCACTCGCGGCCGAAGACTATTTTTTTCGAGGGAAGTGGGCTCGCACCTACGTTCGAAATTTCACGAACATGGCCGCCATCGACCGAAAATCTGGGCTTCGCCGCGCGCTTCGGCAAGCAGGCGAACACCTCGAACGAGGCCGTACAATCCTGATTTTTCCCGAAGGAACACGTTCCGACGATGGGCTCATGCGCGACTTCATGCCTCTGATCGGCAATCTCTGCCTCAACCACGACGTCGACATCTTGCCCCTTTACCTCCATGGAACGGCTCGGGCATTCCCCAAGGGATCGAAGATACCCGTACCGCGGCACCGCGACGTGTCCGTGCGAATTGGCACTCCGCTACGCGTCGAGCGGCTCAAGCAACACGTCGCGGACAAAAAACGATCGGCATCCTACCGGGCCGTCGCCGGACTCGCACAACGGGCCGTCGAGGCCCTCCGCGATGGGGGCATGCTCGACCTCGACCGTCTCGAGATCGGCGCCGCAGATCCGCTGCTCTCGACCACAAAAGTCACCGTTGGAGCCGACTCCAACCCTCTCGCTGCGGTCTTTGGTCGCCTCGAGAAGCGATTCGTATCCGGGGCGGTGAAGAAACCACTAAGCTTCTATTTTTCTCTCGGCGAAGGCCCAGAGTCAAAATGGAGCCTGCAACTGGATTCCGGACGCTGTCGCTTTCAACCGGGTCGTCCGGCAAAGGGTCGGGCGGACTGTGTGCTGAAAACCAGCACACAGATCTTTATGAAGATCGTCAACGAAAGCTACACGCCATCCGTCGCTGAGTTCATGAGCGGCAAGGTCAAATCCAATGACATTCAGCTCTTGCAGAGCTTCCAAAAGGCCTTCGCGCTGTGAGCACCGCCAACACTCCCCTCAAGATCCTCGTCACCGGCGCAACTGGTTTCTTGGGCCATCATCTCGTCGATCTCCTCGCCACCGAGGGGCACTCCGTGGTGGCGCTTTGCCGCGACCCCGACTCCGAAATCGCCCAGAGTTTTGACTCGGCGGTTGCCTCTCGTATTCGGCGCGTCCGCGGCGACATACTCGATCCCCCTTCGATCTCCGCCGCTGCCCAGGGATGCACCATCGTGATGCATTGCGCCGGAATGGTCTCCCGCGACCCGAACGATGCCACCCGCATGCACGAGGTCAATGTTCTCGGAACTCGCAACGTTCTTCAAGCCTGCACGGCAGCTGGGGTCCGCCGGCTGATTCACGCGAGCACAAGCGGTGTCATTGGGATCAGCGCCGAACCCGACACGATCGCAACGGAAGAGCAAGAGCCGCCGATCGAGCTCATCAATCGCTGGCCCTACTACCGAACAAAACTCTACGCCGAGCGCCTGGCTCTCGAATACAACGGCGACGACCTCGAAGTCGTTGTCGTCAATCCCGCCCTGTTGTTGGGGCCGGGCGACTACCACGGCAGCTCAACCGAAGACGTCCGGCGGGCACTCGAAGAGCGGGTCCCTTTGGCAACGGCCGGAGGCGTCTCTTTTGTCGACGCCCGAGATGCAGCTTTGGGCATGATGCTTGCCATGCAAAAAGGCCGGCCCGGTCATCGCTACTTGTTGGCCGCCTGCAACTGTACGATACGAACCTTTCTCGACCGTATCGCTCGTGTCGCCGGCACCGCGCCACCGATCTTCGCGCTCCCCCACTCCGATGCGATCCGGAGGGGCACCGTCTGGCTCACTCGGGCGGCCAATCGCTGGCTCGGCGAGGATGACGCCCTGCCCGACCCCTACTCCGTCGATATGGCGCAACACTATTGGTACGTTGATGCGAGCCGAGCCGAACGCGAGCTCGGTTGGAGCGCACGCGACCCCATGCTCACTCTCGCAGACACCGTCGCGGACCTACGCACGAGGGGCTTGGTGATGATGGGCACATCAACGTGAATCGGGACCCACAGGCGGACGACCGCCCACAACGACAGGCCCCCGTGGTCACGCACAGACGCGAGCCGGTACCTGGTGCTGTGATTATCAACCCCATGGCCTCTGGGGGCGCAGCCGCCGCGACATGGCCGCAAACCAACGCCCGCCTGCGCCACAATTTTTCCCGCCTGGAGCGCCTGCATACCGAAGCACCTGGACACGCCACCATCCTCGCTCGCCGGGCCCTCGAATCTGGTGCAGAGCTGATCGTCGCCGTCGGTGGCGACGGAACCGTCAATGAAGTTCTGCAAGGCTTCATCGACGAAAACGGAAGAAATCGCTTTCCCAACGCATGTCTCGGTATCGTCCATGCCGGCACCGGCGGAGATTTTCAGCGCATGTTTGGGCCAATTCGGGCCCACCGCCAGGTCGAACGACTTGTGCGCTCCCCCATCAAAACGATCGACTATGGCTTCGTTCGCTTCACCGACAACGACGGAAAGCCTAGCGCACGCGCCTTCCTCAATCTTGCAAGCGTGGGCCTCAGCCCCGAGGTTGCCAAAGAGGCCAACCGCTCGATCAAGCTTCCTGGCCCCCTCGGTTATCTTATTCCTTCATTGAAGGGAATCGCTCGCTACCGAAACAAACAGGTTCTGGTGCGCTACGACGGTGGCGAAGACGAGCGTGTCGATCTCACCCTCGCCTGTGTCGCCAACGGTCAGTATTTTGGTGGTGGGATGTGGATCTGTCCACACAGCAAACTCGATGACGGACAGTTCGACGTCCTGGTCGTCGCCGGGCTGGCACGTCGCCACCTAATTCCGACGCTGGCAAAGGTCTTCCGTGGCAAACATCTGCACTCACGGGGCGTCGACACATCCCGTGCACAGACCCTCCACATGGAGCCCGTCTGGCGACAAAACGAGGTGCTGCTCGAACTCGACGGCGAACAGGTTGGGCGCCTTCCCGCTCGGTTCGAGATCATTCGGTCTAGCCTCCGACTCCGCCTTGCCACCCTGTAGAACCCAGAGGGGGTCCCGAGGGTACTCCCACCAGAGTTGCTGGACGACATCGGACCCCCGTATCGGGTATCCTCCAGATATGGGTGACCCTTCGCTCCTTGGATCCATCGTACCTCGGCTCCACGAACAACAAAAACTCGCAGATTTTGCCTTCGTGATCTTGGCTTGCGCGAAAGCAACCGATGAAAACCTCGGGGCCGAGGAACTCGAGTTGATTCTTTCCCAGCTTCAGAAACAGACGGCTGGGGACATTACAGATGCACAAAAAATGGTCGCCGATGCGGCATCCCGCTATCGCAACTGCCCTTCGCCCGCTCAACTCCTGAAGGAGGTCGAGTCGAGCGCCCAGCGACTCGCGGAGGCCTTGAGTGAAACCGAGCGCGAGTCCGTCATCACCCAGCTCATTATTCTTGCGGAGGTTGACGGCCACGTTGATCGCCAGGAGGTCGCATTTATCCACGCAATTGGAGAGACCTTCGGCATCGAAGTAAATTTGAGCACCTGATGTCCCCTCACCAATTCCCTCAACTGCGGGGCGAATGATCGATTCAAATTTCGATCAAGATTTTGTTGTTGTCGGATCTGGATTCGGCGGCAGCGTCTCGGGCCTTCGGCTCGTCGAGAAAGGCTATCGTGTGCTCATGCTGGAGCAAGGCTCTGAGCTGCACGCCGATGATTTCCCACGTACCAACTGGGATCTTCGACGGTGGCTTTGGGCACCGGCGCTCGGTTGTCGAGGGCTGTTTCAAATGCGCTTTTTCCGAAATGTGACCGTCTTGGCCGGGGCTGGAGTCGGCGGTGGTTCCTTGGTCTACGCCAACACTCTCCCCGTTCCGAGCGACCCTTTCTTCGAAAATCCAAGCTGGTCCGGACTCGTGGACGATTGGAAACTGGAGCTCCACGAACACTACAACACTGCAAAGCGCATGCTGGGGGTCACCCCGACGCCCTTCCTCACCGAACCAGACCGTCTTCTGCGCGTCGTCGCTGAGCAGCGTGGTACGCCTGATGCCTTCCATAGCACTCAGGTCGCGGTCTATTTCGGAGACCCGGACAAAGAGACTCCAGATCCCTATTTTTCTGGCGCGGGACCACCACGACGGGGCTGCGTACGCTGCGGCGCCTGCATGACCGGTTGCCCCCACGACGGAAAAAATACCCTCGACAAAAACTACCTCTATCTTGCCCGGAAACAAGGTCTCAGGCTCCAAGCCGACTGCGTCGTCGTCCACATTCGAGCCCTCGAAAATCCACAGGGTCTCGCCGATGGCAGCGCCGGCTACGAGGTCACATACCTCATGGGGAGACAGGCCCGCCGAAGTCGACGCCAGCGTAAAACAGTACGAACACGTCACGTCGTCATGAGCGCAGGTGCCCTTGGCACCGTTGAACTGCTCTTGCGACTCAAACAAAATCCCTCTGGGCTTCCACGGATTTCCGAACAGCTCGGTCGCCGTATTCGGACCAATGCCGAGTCGCTGATCGGCATCACCATTCCAAAACCAGAAGAAGACCTCTCAAGAGGTATCGCCATTGGGTCCATCCTAAACACCGACGAACACTCTCACGTCGAGGTTGTCCGCTACGGTGCAGGGTCCGGGTTCTTTCGGCTCGGAATGGCCCCTCACGTCGGAGGCTCCTCTTCTGGGCTTCTTCGGCTCTTGACCGCAGCATCGATTCTAGTACGGCATCCCATCGCCAGCCTTCGTGCCTACCTCGTACGTGATTGGGCCAAACAAACCATTGTCTTGCTCTACATGCGAAGCCTCGATGGCACACTTCGCTTCCGCCTCAACAACGGACTTTTTTCACGTCGGATGGGAAGCGAAATTGAACAGGGCGAGGCCCCGACCGCATCGATTTCTCAAGCGACCCAGATCGCGCAGGAGTTCGCCGAAAAGACGGGCGGTGTCGTCACCTCACTGATCACTGAAACCGTTCTAAATATTCCAAGCACAGCCCATCTGCTCGGCGGCTGCAGCATGGGAACAAACAGCTCGACGGGGGTCATCGATCATCGGCATCAGGTCTTTGGTTATCAAGGACTTTACGTGATCGATGGATCGAGTATTTCAGCAAATCCCGGAGTCAATCCCTCGCTGACGATCACGGCGCTTGCAGAGCGTGCCATGAGTTTGATCGAGACGGCGGCTTCCAAAGCTTCGGAGGGTGGCTGACAACGATCCGTCTACTATTTCTTTTTGTACGGACCGTAGCCCGCAACCTCTGCGATCTGTTTACCGATGGCAGAACGCTCTTCGCCCACAAACGCTTCGACGGCGCGATGCAGATCCGGATTCTCGATCCAGTGGGCACTGCGGGTGACACAGGGTTCGAATCCACGCAGCAGCTTGTGTTCGCCTTGAGCACCCGCTTCAAATCGCGACAGCCCACCTTCGATGCAGCGCTCGATACCGCGATAACACGCGACCTCGAAATGCAGGAATTCGACGTGTTCATCACAACCCCAATAGCGACCATAGAGGGCATCTGGTGTCTCGAAATAGAGAGCCCCTGCCATCGCCACGCCGCCACGCTTTACCTCCAAGAATCGGACTCTCTCCGGCATCCTAGAAACGATCTCGCTAAAAAACCCAGGCTGAAGATAGCCATGAGCGCCGTGGGCAGCCGTGGTGCTTCGATAGTGTCGATTCATGGCTGCAATCTGTGTGGGATCGATCTGGTCACCCGGGATAAATTGCGTGCTCTCGACCTCGTCCGCCACCCGGCGTCTCTCTTTGCGAATCTGTTTGCGACGACGGGAACTCAGGCGTCCCAAAAAATCTGAGAAGTCCGTGTAGTCACGATTTTGAAAATGGTACTGCATGCTCAAACGCGGGATGAATCCTGCGTCGCGTAGCCACTCCTGCTCCTCCTCCAAAACAAACAGCCAGTGAACCGACCGGCACCCCCGATCCTGCGCGAGCTCGCGTACCGCGTCGATCAAGACACGCGCCACATGCCGGCGCTCTGCGGGGCTGAGCTCGCGCGACAGCAAGATCCGTGCGCCTGTTGCGGGGGTGACCGGTGCCGCAACCACCAACTTCGGGTAATAGGGAATCCCAGCGCCCTCGCTCGCTCGCGCCCATTGAAAGTCAAAGATATACTCTCCATAGCTGTGACACTTGACGAAGGCAGAAACAGCGCCGACCAGCGGTCCCGACCCCTGTGGCCCGTCGACATTGCGCCGAACAAGAAGGTGACAGGGTTCCCAGCCTGACTCTCCACCAATCGATCCCGAGACCTCGAGCGCGCGCAAAAATCCGTGTTCCAAGAATGGTGACGGTCCATGATCGAGTGCATCCCACTCCGCGGCATTTACGCATTCGAGAGACTCCTGCTTTGAGATGGTCAGATCCACTCCCGAGAGCATTACCCTGCATGAGCCCGGCTACAAACTTGAAAGCCGCTACAATGATCCCCAGGAAACGATCGACGCCATGCCAAACAAGCGCGAAGACAAGCCAGAGCGTGGAGTTGCGCTCAAGACACGCGAGAAACGAAAAGTCGCTCGACCGCGGCAGTTCCGCGTGCTGCTGCACAACGATGATTTCACGCCGATGGACTTCGTGGTGCGCCTGCTCCAGACCGTCTTTCGACGCACCGAAGAGGAAGCAACAGCCGTGATGCTCCAGATCCACAATCACGGCGTAGGGCTCGCGGGTGTCTACACCCACGAGATCGCCGAAACAAAGGTCGCGCAGGTCCACATGCTCGCCCGTCAGAACGAATGCCCCTTGATGGCTTCAATGGAACCGGAGGATGACCCCGATGCTGAGTCCTGAGCTACGAAAGTCACTCGATTCTGCGATCGCTGATACTCGCCAGCGCCGCCACGAATTCATCACCCTTGAGCATCTTCTGCTGGCGTTGCTCGACGACCCCAGCACAAAAGAAGTCCTCATCGGCTGCGGCGCGAATATCGAGACACTGCGCGTTGAACTTGAGGCTTTTCTGCAAGACAACGTACCTACCCTTGAAGAGGAGGGGGAAGTTCAACAGACTGTGAGCGTTGGCAGAGTCCTTCAACGCGCCGTTCTTCACGTGCAGGGCGCAGAAAAGGCGGAGGTGGAAGGCGCCAACTTGCTCGTCGCCCTCTACGCAGAACCAGAATCCTACGCTGTCTATCTGCTCGAAAAACAGGACGTACGGCGGCGCAACGTGACTCTGTTCATCTCGCACGGGATTGGTCGCAACACCAAGAACCCGACGCCTCGCATTCGGCCTAGCGATGGTGGCGACAACACTCGTCCCGAGGACGACGAAGACGAAGACGTCTCCGACGACCCACTCGCAGCCTACACGGTGGACCTCAACGAGCGCGCCCGGCATGGGGACATCGATCCTCTGATCGGACGCGACAAAGAGGTCACACGCCTCATTCAGGTTCTGTGCCGAAGACGCAAGAACAACCCAATTTTGGTGGGTGAGCCGGGCGTCGGCAAGACCGCCGTCGTCGAGGGCTTGGCCGCTCAGATCCACGCGCGCTCCGTCCCTGCGCCGCTCCTTGAGGCCCGAATATACGCGCTCGACATGGGCTCCTTGCTCGCGGGCACCAAATTTCGGGGTCAGTTCGAAGAGCGTCTCAAGGCGGTACTGGGCGCAATTGAGGCCCAAGAAGGCGCCATACTTTTTATCGATGAGGTGCACACCGTCATCGGAGCAGGTGCGACCTCCGGGGGCTCGATGGATGCCAGCAACATGCTCAAGCCCGCTCTCAACAGCGGAAAAGTCCGCTGCATTGGCGCAACAACCTACAAAGAATTCAAGAATTTCGAGCGCGACCCCGCGCTCGCGCGACGGTTCCAGAAGATTGAGGTGATCGAGCCGACCGTCGAGGAAAGCATCATGATCCTTCAGGGTCTCAAGGAGGCCTATGAGCACCACCACAAGGTGCGATACACGCCCGAGGCCATCGAACAGGCTGTTCGCTTGGCCCACAAACATCTGCGCGATCGACAACTCCCCGACAGCGCGATCGACGTCATGGATGAGACAGGCGCCGCGACACGTCTTGAGCGCTCTGAAATCGCGCCCGATTCGGAGCCCGACCCCGCCCCCCATTCCCAAACAAGCGCCAGCCCTGGCGATGAGCTTGACCCCGCCTCCACACCCCAAGGAGCACCCTCCGAACCTTCCGAGAACACCTCGCTCCAGATTCGTCCACCAGCGCCGCTCACGAGCGATGAGAGTGGTCCACCGGACGAGGGCGTGGACATCGTCGACATTGTCGACGTCGCTCAAATCGAGGCCGTAATTTCCCGCATGGCTCGAATCCCAGCAAAATCGGTCTCAACCGATGACCGCCAAGTCCTGCGGAATCTTGAAGAAGGCCTCCAGAACGTAATCTTTGGCCAAAATGAGGCCGTCGCCGCCGCAACAGCAAGCATCAAGCGAGCCCGTGCCGGGCTCGCCCGCGACAACAAGCCGATCGGCTGTTTCCTGTTCGCGGGACCGACCGGTGTCGGAAAGACAGAGCTTGCGCGCCAATTGGCGCGAATTTTAGGCATGCCCTTTCAGCGCTTTGACATGAGCGAATACATGGAAAAGCACAGCGTCAGTCGCCTGATCGGCGCTCCACCGGGATACGTGGGGTTTGATCAAGGAGGTCAACTCACCGATGCCGTCACAAAAAATCCGCACGCAGTCGTTCTCCTCGACGAAATCGAAAAGGCGCACCCCGACATTTTCTCGATATTGTTGCAGGTCATGGACAACGCTACGCTGACGGATACGACCGGAAAGAAGACCGACTTCCGCAACACGATTTTGATCATGACAACAAATGCGGGGGCACATGACATGACCTCTCGTAAGGTCGGATTCGACGACGACGACGACACAAGCTCCGATGCAAACAAGGCGGTTGAACGTGCATTCACCCCCGAATTTCGTAATCGACTGGATCGAATTATTACCTTCGGACAGCTTCCTCAGCCCGTGATCGAGCGCGTGGCGGATAAGATGTTGCGCGAGCTTGAGATTCAGCTCCTCGATCGCGACGTACGTTTTGAGTACAGCGACGCAGCACGCGAATGGGTCGCCCGCGCTGGCTACGACAAGAAGTACGGCGCTCGGCCGATGGCACGCATCATCGACGAAAAGATCAAGGGCGCGATGGTGGATGAGCTGCTCTTTGGTGCCCTCGAAAATGGCGGAAAGGTCACCGTGGATGTCGACAAAGACAAGAATTCGCTGAGCTTTGTCTTCAGCCCACCCACTCCCTCTTAGGGCATCGCTTCACGAAGGGCATCGATCTCCGCGACCAATACGGACTCGCGGACACGGCCCTGGTGCACATGGCGAATTTCGCCATGATGGTCGACGATTACGATGTGAGGAATTTTTGAGACTCGAAAGTCCCGGGCCATCGACCCAGAATCCAGAAGCATGGCCAAGTTCACGGATTTTTCCCTCAAATAGCGCACCACACGAGATTCTTGCCCGGATCCGTCATCGGTGTTCACTCCATATATCCGAACCTTCTCCGTGGAATAGTGCCCCGCGACCGACTCCAAAATAGGCAGCTGCGTATGGCAGACGCCACACCAGGTCGCCCAAAATGCCAGCACAGTCACCCCTCCGGTGAGTTCATCTGAACGAAGCCCCGCCCCCCCCAGCTCCTGGACATCGAAGTCGGGCAGTCGCTGTGCCGGTCCAAGAGGGCCCATGCGGTCCCAACGCTGTGCCGTAACACGGATGTCCACCATCAGACCCAGAACCACCAGTACGATCAACCCGACCGCGGCCAACGAAGTCACAACTCTACCCAACTTCCGCCGAGGATTGATCTCGGCTGCCACACGCCTGCGCAGCCACAACGCGCGAGCAAGGCAGATACACGCGGCAAGAAATTCGGGCACGGCGTGCGTTGGCACAATGCCCGGTGCGAGCGTCTTCGGCCAATGCCAACCGAGGTGCATCGAACCATGCACCAATGTGGCGAGCAAGACAAAGGGCCCCATCATCGTTCCACGAAGATGGCGAAGCGTCTTGCCCAACACGGTCTCCATGGCGATACCCAGCGCGATCAGAGGAATCATCGCCCACGCCAACTCTGAAACCATGGACAAAATACCACTAAAATTTCGCATGGCATTCAAGGCTGCGATCCCCTCGGCCAGGTTTGTGCTGCGACTACCGAGCACAAAAAGAAGACCCATCCATGCGCCGTCAGACTCGGCCTCTTTGGGATTCATGTCTCCCAACAATGATCCGGGCGCCACCAACCCGGCACCAATCCTCTGGGCCCGCGAGATCAGTCTCGCACGAAAGCGAGGGCTTGGGTGTTCGCCGGTCATCCGCGGGTGCTGCTCTTGCGCTTGGCCGCCTTCGCCAGCGCCGATGGAATATTTTTCGAACGGGCCACTTTTTGCACATCCATACGGTTCAGATGTGCGAGCAAGCCCATCGAGCGTGCCATGGGCGTCTTCGGGTTCATCACCAGACTCAATTTTACAGCGTACAGTTTGATCCATTCGCGACGATTGGCGATGTAACGGATCACATCGTGGGAAATTGAGCGGTTCGCCGAAAAACCGATCGCTTCGCTGTCTCGGATCTTCGGAGATTTGATCGTCGCCATCGCCACCACCTTATTGCTGTCCCGAACCAACACCGACCGATCGTATTTGTCGCCGAGCAGCGCCGCACGAATTTTTTCCATTGGATTCATCTTCATGAGAGTCTGAAGTCGCCGTTCACGGGTCGCACTTTGTTCGGGTTCGGTTGCCTCTACAGTGCTCTCGCTATCCACGGCCTCCTCGTCCAAACGGCTCGATGATCCCTGCGGAATCCGTGCGTTCCCACGCTGTGCAGGAAGTTCCAGATCGTCATCCACCGTCGCTGAAAACAGGCGATCGAGCTGGGCCCGGTCGTCGTTCTTGGCCTCCTCGCTGCCATGGACAACCGACGAAAAAACATCGTCCCGACTCTCATCGACTTTCTCGCCCTTCATGGCCGTGCGGATCTCATCCATCGCCGGAAGTTTCAGATCGAGACCTTCGCGCTCAGCCAGCTCGATCATGCGATGAATCACGCTCATCCGACAATTTCGATTTTGGTAAAGGCCACCGACGATCGCCGCGCACTTCAACCACCGTTCTTGGTTGTCGGCCAACGTCTCGCAGACGGACTCGGGGCAGATCCGTCCGATTCCCACGAGTGTCTGGTCGTCGGCGTTCGGATGCCTCACAATCTTGTCCAGCACTTCCTCGTTGCGAAGCATCTTACGCCCGAGCAGGTCCAGTACCCCCGAATGAAGATTTCTGTCGGCCAACGCGCCCTCGATCGCCGCGAGAGGCAATCCTTCGATCGTTTTGGCGGCAATGCCTGATAGATCGGGGTCGTTGTTCACCCAAAAGTGATAGAGAGCCACCAAGAGGTCCCGGGGAGGAAGGGGCGCCACTCCACGCGCGACCATGGTCCGCATCGGCTGGGGCGCCGAGTCTCCCGCCATCTTGAGAACCGCGGGGCCCAGTTCAGCATCCGTCAAAGGTGTATGTACATAGGCCATCGCAGGGGGTCTCCTATCGGTTTCGACTCGATTCAGCTCGGTAGGTTCCGCATGAAAATCAGACGCAAGCCTTCGAGCATCAGCGAGTCATGCACAGCATCAACCCGCTCGATCGAGGACGCAAGAAGCTGAGCGAAACCACCTGTCATGACCACCGCAATGGGACCCTCGATCTCTGCGCGAATACGAGCGACCATGCCTTCTACGAGGCTGGCGTGACCAAGTACGATCCCCGACTGGAGGGCCTCGACAGTGTTCCTTCCGACAGCGCGGAGAGGAACCCTCAGTTCGGCGCAGGGCAGCCGCTCGGCACGGCGATGCAGCGCGTCGGACGAGATTCCGATCCCGGGCGCAATCGCGCCACCAAGATGCTCGGCCCTCGCCGAGATCAAATCGAAGGTCGTCGCGGTCCCGAGGTCCACAACGATCACCGCTCTAGCCAAGCCCTGCGGATCCTGGCCATATAGATGCTGCGCTGCGACACCGACCACAATTCGGTCCGGCCCCAGCTCACTGGGGGGCTCATAGCTCAAAATAAGACCGGTGCGCACCTCGTGACCGACGACCAACGTATTGATGACACCTAGCGAACGCAACGCATCGAGCATCGAGAGCGATGCCGATGGCACCACCGAGACCAGCACCGCCGCGCTAATTTGACGAATCTCGATCGACCGAAGCCGAAGCTCTCGCCTCAGGAAGGAGGTGAGTTCATCCCCAGTCCAGCTCCGGTCCGTCACTCGTCGAAATTCGGCGACGAGAACTTCGCCGCGAAAAACTCCGAGTGTGCAATTCGAGTTGCCGACGTCGATCGCAAGCAGCATGCGCCACCAATGTACCCTTAGCTGCGGTCCACCTGCTACGGTGACACAACATGCGCAAGCAGCGAAATGGCGCCATTGGCGCATTACTCCAATGGCGGTGCCCACGTGGCAACGAGCCGCAGCCCTCGAGGTCTCGGTTCAGCGCGCTCTTCTTTGTGCTTTTGACGGTCACGGGCCTGCTTTTTGCCCTCACGCACGTGCTCGACTCTCTTTGGCCCCTCGGCAACCCACAAGGTTTCGGCCACAGACTCTCCCTGTCACTCTTCGACCAAGACCTCGCCCAGGCCCGAAACTCCCTCGACGGCCTTGCCGAAGTCATGGCCGCGATTCTCGGTTTGGCGCTCACGGTCTCGAGCATCATCGTTCAACTCGCTGCCACCCGGTTCACGCCCCATGTCACGTCGTTGTTCCTCACCGCGCGCACCAACATCGCTGTACTCGCGTACTTTGTAATCGCGAATGTTTTTGTGCTGTGGATGAACTTTTCCATCAGCGAACACTACCTTCCACAGTGGGGCTTGCTGTTCTCACTGCTGTTGCTGACCACAAGTCTGCTCCTACTTTTTCCCTATTTCGCCTACCTCCTTCATTTTTTGGAGCCTGACTCGATCATTCATCGGATCACTCGAGACGGTCTATGGAGCCCCCTCTCCCTCCCACGCGTCACGATACGGACTCATTCGATCCCATCAACATCGTTCTGGTCGGGCGATCGAACATCTTGCAAACATGGGTCTCAATGCCGTGCAACAGCGTGACAAGGACATCGCCTCAAGCACCGTCAACGCCCTATGCACCTACTCCGTACTCTATGGCCGCGACAAAAATCGTATGGGGCCTGCGTAGCACGAGATTCCGGATTGGAATCGAAAAAGTCCGGACTTCGTCAGCCTCTCCGATGACGCGATCTCCAAGTTGTTCCATGGCCGCACCTGGGTCGAGTGGAAGATTCTCCGCCAATACCAGATGCTCTTTAATGACGGACTCGTGGCTATGAAAGACCTCTGTTGTCTCATCGCCATCAATACACGTCGAATGGGAGAAGCCGCGGGAGAACGTGGGGATTTGTATACCCTTGATCTCACGATCAAATTTTTTAACACCTATCTCCGCGCGGTCATCAATGCCTCTGATGTGCGAACGGCCTACAATATCCTCCACCAATACCGGAAACTCGCCGAGTTCACCGTGACCATCCGTGACGGAGAAGAGCCCATGCCAGATCCATCTCTGGCCAGCGGAGATCCGCTTTCCTCGCGCGGTCTCAACATCGCCAAACACATGCGCTATTACGGCGGCGTCGCCTTCCAAAGGGGGCTTACGTTCATCACGGAGGTTGTCGCCCACGACATTGGGGCCCTGTGTGAAAAGGCCTTCCGCAGCTCATCTGATTGCCATGATAAGCTGCTCGCTACCTTCTTGAAGGTCGACGATAGCGTGGAATCCGGAAAGGACGAGACCGCCCTCCGGGGGGTCCGAAGGGCACAGATAAAACTCGCAGTGGCCTATCTAGTCCTGGGCTCGCGCGCTTCAGCACTCGATATCCAGCGAGACATGGCCGAAGAACCTCACTCCCGCCTCATCAGTCTTCGATGGGAGCTAGAGAGTCTCCAAGGGAGCGAGTTTTGGGAGGTCAATGACCGCGGGGGGAAATTTGACTACCTCGGTCCGCGCGAAAAGGAGCAGCTCCCGCTCTTTTTCTCGTGGTTTCCAAATCTTGGCCGCGACGATTCTCAGATAGCTTCTGTGAACTAGCGAAAATTTCAACAACGGACCAGATATGGACGGTGCCTAGGCTGCCGCGAGCAAGAACTTTTCCTATAAAGAAGACTCCCGGGAGCCCAGAATCTTGGTACGGGATCGATGCATCGAAGAAGGAGACCGTCTCATCGACGATCTTTACCGAATCTTGGTCGTGGACCGAGATTCGTCGATTCACGACGATTTTCGCAAGATCTTCTCTCAATCGTCACCGGCCCATCCCGATCTCGATACACTCGATGGCCTCTTTGCCAGTGAGACCCCCCCGCTCGGCTTCCGGAAGAAGATTCCCATGAACGAGCCTATAAACTCGACTTCAATTTCGGTGGTGAATCCGGGCTCGCGGCAGTGCGCCGCGCTTCGAACGCATCGCGCCCCTATGCGATCGTCTTTCTCGATATGCCCTCCGCACGAGGGCCCGAGACCCTAGAAATCAGCAACGCGATCTGGGCAATCGAAGCCGAGACAGAGATTGTCCTGTGCGCGACCGGGATCGATCTCTCATGGTCAACAACCGTGCGAGCCGTCGGGGTCAACGATCGCCTTCTTTTTCTCAAGAAGCCTTTCGATCTGGTGGAGGTGCGCCAACTCGCGCTCAGCGCGAGTTGGAAGTGGAGTCTCGGCCGGCAGCGACTCCTACGTCATGATTGGCAAGAAAAGATCATCGCGCGACGTACCCGCCTCCCCACCCTGCTTGGAGAGATCGCCATGATGGCAAACTCCGCAGACTCCCTCCGCGACGCAGCGGAGACCGCCCTGCCCCTCCTCTGTCAGATCGCGGGATCCATCGGTGCCTACGTCCTTGAGGACACCAAAAATGACAAACGACCGTGCGCGATAATCGCCCAACACCCGTCAGCCCCTGGCCCCGGCCCCGGCCCCGGCCCCGGCCCCGGCGATACCTTGGCGCCTCTCCCCGCTCGAATCAAAAGATTCAGCCCGGGTCCATGGCTTGCGAACTCCTCTCCAGGACTCTGGTTTTCGGCCTTGGCTGGAGGCGAGATGGAGGAGTCCAAGATGTCCATCTACGCCCTACCGATCTCCACGCCCGACGACAAGACGCGAGTCCTATTGCTCGTCGGTGCTGCCACGAGACCGGATGCCGCAGCGGAGATCATCTTGGCCCAGTGTGCAACGCAACTCAGCCTCTGCGCGGGACGAGAGAGCCGTGAATCGAACAAACGAAAGGTCTTGGCGGACCTAAAAAACTCTCACGAGGTCATGGTCTCAGCCGCTCGAACCCGAGATTCATTTATGGCGCAGATGAGGCATGAGATCCGAACGCCTCTCACGACGATCATCGGTGTCGCGGAACTGATGCTGTGCGGGTCTCTCGACGATAAGCAGCGTGACCACGCTCGAATGATCCATGAGTCCGGTTACGGCCTGCTCTCGCTCCCCGACGAGGTCCTGGATTTCTCTCGTATCGACACGGGGCAAGCTGTGACCTCACCGGCTGCCATCGATATGGGTGCTTTGATCCAGGAAATCGCCATGCTTTTGGCGCCGCGCGCCTTCTCTCGAGGCGTCGAACTTTTTGTAACTTTCGATGGCCCGATCTCGACCCGCCACGTGGTCGACGGCCTACGTATCCGACAGATCGTCACGACGCTGACCCGAAACGCAATCAAGGCGACCTCAGAAGGCCATATCGAGCTGCGCGTCGAGGCCACTCCGAGCTCGGTCCCATCCATAGAGAACCTTACGATCACCATTGAAGACACCGGGATCGGCATCGATCCCGAAGAGGCGAGCGAATGGCCAGCGACCACTCCACATCCAACAAAATCACTGGACCGAAATAGACCCAGCGCCGACCACGGCGGCACGGGAATGCGCCTTGAACGGTGCTTCCCCTTGGCGCGGCTTATGGGCGCGACAAGGGGTATTCATGCACGCGCGACTGGGGGTACACGCGCCACTTTGGAGCTGTGCGTTCCCATCGAGGAGCCACGCCCGCACCCATCCTACGAACATCCAAGTCATCCAGGCCACGATGACCCAATCCGCGCGGCGACGGTGGTCCTCATCGCCTGCGACTATGGCCCCTGGGCCCGGGTACTTGCAGACACGGTGGCCCGCTTGGGAGTGCAAGCGCGCGTCATGACCCGTCAACAGGCTGCCAACGCCACGATTGCGTGCGGGGAGGTCGTACCCGACCTGGTGATCGACGATCGGGGACCTTCAGACACGAGAGACGACGAGCTTGAGGTCTCACTCGCTCCCTTCACTGGGGCACGGCTCTCTCTTTCCAGAGATCGCTGCACATGGGCCCAAAGTTCGCCCGCTCATCACTGGATTCAAAAGCCAGCCAGCCCCCAACATATTCTCGAAAAAATGGTTGAGATTCTCAGGCATCCTCAACTCACGGTTGTTCCGAAGGATTAAACACTCCCGACTCAGACACCATCCATTCTGCTCGTCGAGGACAATGCCGTAAATCGCCGGGTCGCCTTTCAGATGTTGCGGCATCTAGGCTGCCGAGTTTCATGCGCGATCGACGGCCACGACGGACTGCACAAACTATCGCTGCATCGCTATGACCTCATATTTATGGACTGCCAGCTTCCACGATGTGATGGCTACGAGGCGACGTCCCAACTTCGAAAATCCTCTGGACCCAACGCGAGAACACCGGTCATCGCCCTCACCGCGCATGCCGAAGAGGGAGCCCGAGCCCGCTGTCTCGAGGCCGGCATGAACGACTATTTGGCGAAGCCATTTTCGACCGGCCAGGTCGAAGTCATGCTTCGGCGCTGGATTCGGTCGCGACCATCGGCGAAAAACATGAGGGCGGAGGGCAGGCGGAGCTCAGGCGGAGCTCCGCATGACACCGTCGAGAAAACTCAATCTTTTCGATACGACCCAGGCCTTCGATGCCCTGGACAACGCCCGCCTCTTGGAGTCCATGGTCATCGACACCCAACCGGCCGTGTTTGCTATCGGTAGAGGGGCGGACGAAGTCATCACCGCCCCTCGGCAGTCCGATTGCTGGGGTACGCCTCCAAACAGGACTTTCATGCCCACTTCTGCCTCAAATTTCACATCATAGACGACGACCTCGGACGTATCGATGCCATGGATCCTGAGCCCTCACTCACGCTTGATGCAACGATTGCGCGATGCGACGGCAGCGAATTCGTGGGTCGTCTCCAGATCAAGAACCAGAGCCATCAGCGCCTCTCTCATCTTCAACACCTCTTTGAGGCGAGAATGCGGGGAGAGAGCGGTCGCCAAGATCTCGACGTCGAAGTCAGCGCCTTCGACGACCTCCCGGTTGGCATTGTCCTCTTCACGCCAGATACACAGGCGGTTTATATCAATCATCGAGGCAACGAGATTCTTGGTCCGAATGTCGTCAACGGTCAGCAGGGTTCACGAGTCATGGCGACCCTTAATTAATCTCCGCGAAGCGGAGAGCCAGAACCTCGTCCCCTGGAAGGTCTCTCCGATCGCTCTTGCCCTCAGCGGGCGCGCCAACAACACAGACCGACTGCTGATCACCCGCGATCGAGAGGTCATCGCCGTCGAGTTGTGGGCACGCCCAATCATCCGTCAAGAACGCGTGCGCGGTGCGCTCCTGGTCCTCACGGACATCACCGATCGACGCCGACGGGAGTCTCACTCCGATGCCCTAAATCGCACAAAAGTTCTGGTGTCACGAGACGCCGGTCGTTCCGAGGTGGCTGCAGGGATCCTCCACAACATCGGCAATGTCATCAATGGCGCGAGTGTCGCGGACTCCATGGCGAAGATGATTCTCAGCCGATTGAAGCTTGAGGGGCTGAGGGGAGCGGGACGGCTCTTGGCCACCCACCAAGACGACATGGCGCATTTCCTGGAGTTGGACCAACGTGGGTCTCGACTTCCCGAATTTCTTTCCAGCCTCGGGGAACATTCCATGCAGATCCGCGCTCAACTCGATCTTGAGTTGGATGCGATTCTCGATCGGGTTGACCACGTCAAACGAGTAATTGGCAGCTACCAGCGACTCTCCACAACCCGAGGATGTTTTGAACGGATCCCCGTCGGCGAACTCATCGACGAATCTGTGACAATTGTACGAGGCGACGGAACTCGCGGCCTCCCGCTCTTTGAAGTCGAGCGCTTCACCGACATTGAGGTCGTGGTCGATCGTAGCAAGATCTCCCAAATCCTTGTCAATTTGCTCATCAACGCTCGGGACGCCACCCTCTCGGGTCCCAAGCGAGATGCTCCCGTTGTGATCCGTGTGGATGCGGACGAAGCGATGGCCAGCCTCCGAGTCATCGATCGGGGAGTCGGAATCACCAAGGACGATCTACGATCGATCTTCTCCTATGGGTACACAACGAAGGGGACGGGTCGAGGGATCGGCCTCCATATCAGTGCGATCGCGGCGACCGAAAACAACGGAAATCTTCGCTGCCATAGCGAGGGGCGCAACTCCGGCGCCACCTTCATCCTCGCCCTTCCGCGATATCGAGCCACCATACTTAAACCGGGGCGCGACCCAGACATCGACCCGTTACGCCAGGACTCAACTCATGACGCAAGCTGAACCATCAGGCACAAAGGCCCAGGCAATCCTCATCATCGACGACATGCCGAGCATCCATGACGACTTCAATAAAATTTTCCGCATGGGAAATGGGGAGTCGGCGCTAGAGAGTCGTCTCAATGCCGATGCTGAACTCTTCTCGACGGCGGTCCATCCCGATATCCCCCCCCGCGGGCAACCTCCTCTCAGAAATTCGAGTCGACTCGGCCCTGCAGGGCACCGACGGAGTCGCCATGGTTCGCGATGCCTTGTCCACAAGCAGCCCGTATAAGGTTGCCTTTGTCGACATGCGAATGCCACCTGGCATCGATGGGCTCGACACCATCGAGCAGATCTGGGACATCGATCCACGGCTCCAGATCGTCATCTGCACCGCCTACTCCGATCACTCCTGGCCGGAGATCTGCGAACGTGTAGGCCAGCGCGACAATCTATTGGTCCTCAAAAAACCCTTCGACACCATCGAAGTTCAACAGATGGCATCGTCGTTGCTGCGCAAGTGGGACCAACAGTGTGAGTCGACCTCCTTGCTAGAGCGGATGGCACAGCGCAACCAAGAACATTGCTCACGCGACCACAGAATTTCTCAGATCGTCGGTCGCCTACGGATCGCCGCTCAAGGCATTCGTTCTCGTCTCGCTGCTGTCGATGAAGCAAGGGAGTCCAGCTCCCCAATGAATCTTCGTTTCGAACTGACGGCTCAACTCGAGGATCTTCACGACTACATGTGCATCGTCACTGGCGCCAGTCTTCTCGCGGAAGAAGTCTTCAGCCTCGTCGATCTCGGTGATGATCTTCAACGAATTCTCGGTGAAGAAGCGATCGATCTATGTCTACGGTTCAACCTAGAGCTCCCCGCCCACTTTGTGGGTGATGCACCGCGAATTCACCGGGTGTTGGCGGCGATGATCCGTGATGTCTGCCTGCGCTCCGGAGAAAGTGGTGTCTCCCTGGCGATTCTTGATGCAGGGTCTTTCGGCAACGTCCAAAACGTAGAATTTCGAGTGAGCGCCCCCTCGCAATCGCTCCCCCGGTCCGCAGCGAGGGACTTGGCCTCCCCGAACTTCTCGCGGTCGTTCTTGGAGGTGCGATGGATCAGGATGCCGATGGAGCGAGGGTGGTCCTCCCCATGACGCCCCATCTACACAGAGCTGCCCCCCCCCCCCCCGAAATATAGACCGATCAAAAGCGATATTCGACGACGAGTGGCAGAATCTCGAGGCCGAGCAGAGGCGCCGCACGATGCTGCGACTCCGTCGCGGCAAGGGCCCGATCTTTGTGCACAGCGAGACCAAGATGGAGGTTCATATCCAGACCGACGGCGAGATCCCGAAGCAAAAACAACCGTACGCCGCCGCCCCCCCGGGCGCTCAAGTTCCAGGTGGAGATTCTCGTCTGTTCCCGGTCCCCCCGCAATCCTGGGTAGCGCCACATCCCGCCGCCAAAGCTCATTCGAGCGTAGGGGACGATGTAGGGGTGCTTTTTTAGGTACCACTTGTGGGTATAACCCATCCAAAGGTCGAAGCCAGCGACCGTCCCCGCATTACAGGTCCCTGTGACGCCGCCGTCGAGGCCACACGCGTCCATGCGGAAGGTCGACCAATCTCCGCGATCAAGAAGCGCCGCCACACCCAAGTGAACCCAATGGGCTTTGTGCAGCTGACGCTCGATCTGGACACCAAGCCGCACCCTCGGCATGTAGCCGACCAGTCCTACTTGCAGCGGCATTTGGGTTGAAACCGCATTCCCGCCATACACAAAATCTGGAAACTTGAACCCTTTCTTTGAGGACGACGAGGACGACGAGGACGACGAGGACGACGAGAGCTTTCCACTCGAGCGTGCGGTCGCCTCCTGATCTGTGCCAACAGTTGTGGCGTCGGCGGCGTCGGCCCCCGAGGAAAGAGTCATGAGGGCTGCACCGAAGATGCAAGGAATCAGAGACAAAAGCGATATTTGCGCCATAAGGGTGGCCTGCGTCCCTTCTACACCCCTTGGAGGACAGCGCCAGATTCTGACGTCCTTGACCCCAAGAAGCGCGTAACATGCGCAGGCTGGTGGATCTTCTGATTCCGCTCCCCCAAGCCTGAGCTCGGGCTGTGTTATCAGCTTCGGCAATGGATCCGACGCCATACATCCTGAGCATCGATCATCTGCTCACCGACGAGGAACGCCTCACGTGGCAGGCTGCGCGCGAATTTGGGGAGACCCGGATCGCCCCTGTCATCGCCGACCACTACGAATCGGCCACCTTCCCAAGGGACCTCATCCTCGAATTCGGGCGAATGGGTTTCTTGGGCTCGCCCCTCGATGGCTATGGCTGCGCCGGGATGGGCCCCGTCGCCTACGGCCTGACGATGCTCGAACTCGAACGCCAGGACAGCGGCATTCGTTCATTTTGTTCAGTGCAAAGCGCGCTCGTCATGTGGCCCATCTTCACCTACGGCTCTGAAGCCCAGAAGAACCGTTGGCTGCCAGATATGGCCACGGGTGAGCGGATCGGTTGTTTCGGCCTCACCGAGCCAAATTCTGGAAGCGATCCCAGCTCCATGAGCACTCACGCCAAACAGGACGGTCCGAACGGTGACTACATCCTCAATGGTCAAAAGATGTGGATCACCAACAGCCCGATCTCCGACGTGTGTATCGTCTGGGCCAAGACCCTGGATCACGGCAGCGACGCCCCCGTGATTCGCGGTTTTCTCGTCGAACGGGGGACTCCTGGCCTCACAACGCCCGAGATCCATGGGAAACTCAGCCTTCGTGCATCCATCACCGGAGAGATCGTGCTCGACGACGTCCGTGTGCCCAAGGAAAATATGCTGCCGGGGGTGCAGGGTCTCAAGGGACCCCTGGGATGCCTGACACAGGCCCGCTACGGAATCGGGTGGGGTGGGGTGGGCGCCGGGATGGATTGCTACGAAACAGCCCTGGGCTACACTGTTCAACGCCGACAATTTGGCCGACCCATCGCCGGATTTCAGCTCACCCAGCAAAAACTAGTGGAGCTGCACAACGACATCTGCAAAGGCCTGCTGCTTGCCCACCACTGCGGTCGTTTGAAGGAAAACGGCAACCTTACGGCGATCCAGGTGTGTTTCTTGAAACGCGACAACGTGCGTTTGGGCCTGGAGGCGGCTCGCCTCGCGCGAGGCATGCTCGGCGGAAACGGCATCATGGGTGAATATAAAATCATGAGGCACTCGGCGAATCTCGAAACTGTATCTACCTACGAGGGAACCCACGAGGTCCATACCCTCGCCATTGGCCGCGCGCTCACGGGACTCAACGCCTTCACCTGAACCTCTCGGTGAAGCCGGCCCCGACTTTCGGGGCGAGTGCGCGCGACAGGGCCAGGGGGCCGGGAATCGACCCCTACCCAGGGGCCGTTCACTCAGGTCCACCTGTCCCGATTGCGTTCTCGCCGCGAGATACCCCCAATGAAGGACATCAAAGTGATGCACAGCGGCTCGCAGGGCACCATGAAATCAGCTACATTCGCTGCAGAATGGTCCATCCGGTCCAAAGTGTTGTTGAATCGCTGTACGGAGCGGGTCGCTGCCCTCGTCTACACGTGAACGCTCTCGAGAAAGGCGTCGTATGCCCCGATTTCATCCGGGAGCAATGGCAAGAGCGTCTGATCATTGACCTGGACTCAACCTATCCGCTCGATCTGACCTTTTCCGAAGAAGGTGTAGCGGCAGATCTATCGTTTGGCGGCTATGTAACGCGCTGCAACTTCCCATGGACAGCCATCTATGTCGTGGCCGATCGAGCGACCGGGCGCGGCATCGTTCTCGATCAGAATATGCCTGAATCGGTGCGGCTCAGCCGACAAGCACCGACAACCGGGCCTCTCCCCACGACCGAAGAACTTCATCAATTGCTCGACAAGCCGGGCAACAAACCCGGACCTGCCGGATCCCAGGGCCCTGCGGCCGTCCCTGGTTTTGGCGACGCCACGGGTGCGCTCACGCCGGCCCACGCGAAGGAAACCGCGACCTCACCCCGCCGCGTAAATGCGGCCACGGCGAGCCGCGATGCGAGCCCACGCAGCTCACGATCGGCCACTGACGAAGATAAGGTCCAAAAGCGCCGGGCGGCCTTCCGCGTCATCGACGGTGGTGGCGACTAGGCAAGCCCCTCTCCGTCCTCGACCCAACCGCATCACTTCCCCACGTCCGCTCGTGGCGAGTATACTCAGGGCGGCCATGTCCGGACCCAACGTCATGAACAAGCTGCCGCTGACGGTCATCGACTCTCCTATAGGGGCCTCGACGCCACCCGCGGACGATCCAGGACTGGAACGTGCGCGACTGCATCGTCGATTCGACCGAATGGCCCGACTGGTCGGCAACGCCGGAATTCATCATTTACGCAATTCCCACGCGATGGTCCTGGGCATGGGAGGCGTCGGCAGCTGGGCCGCCGAGGCCTTGTGTCGTGCAGGTGTCGGAAAAATAACCTTGGTCGACTTCGACCTTGTCTGCGTGACCAACGGAAACCGTCAGTTGCACGCCGTCAAGGGTGCCACCGGAAAACCGAAGGTTGAGGTGATGGCGACGCGGCTCAAACAGATCAACCCCTCGTGCGAAATCATCGCCATTCAAAAATTCTACGAAGAAGCGACAAGCGAGGCCTTGCTCGCCCACAAACCCGACGTGCTTGTGGATGCGATCGACAACCTCACGGCCAAGACCCATCTGATCTCAACCTGCCGGATTCAGGATATCCCTCTCGTGGTCTGTGGAGGCGCCTCTGGTCGTATGGATCCGACGAAGATACGAGAAGCCGACATGACCGAGATCTCCGGCGATCCTTTTCTTGCCCAGACCCGTAAAATTCTCCGGAAGACTTTTAACTTTCCCGCGGCAGATCTTGGCCCCTGGGGCATCGCAACGATTCACTCCCTGGAGCCCGCCGCAAAACCTCTTGAGCTCGAGTACGACAATGGCGGTGGACACCAGTGTGTCTGCCCCCAAGGCGCAAACAGCCAACACAGCTGTGAGCGACGCAGCGTCATCTATGGAACCGCCGGCTTTGTGACGGGCGCCTTTGGTCTCGCATGCAGCGCCGCGGCGGTTCGCATGTTGCTCGACCAGGCTCCGGTCTCCCCGGCTGAAAATCCCTGAACGCGCTCACGCCTGGACTCCCGACGCCTCGCCGTGTCAGAAAGGCGTATGGCTCCTTGGTCCGAGGCTCGCGGCACGACCCTTCGTCTGCAGACAACCGCGGGCACGCGCCGCTTCGTCCGAATTGCGCTCTGCACGCGCACCGGGCTTTTCGGAACGAGCTTCAACGTCCGTGAAGCGCGGGCAGAGGTGCATGACCCCGAGAAATATCCTACCGACCTCGGTCTTGGTCGTCTGCTCGTATGGCGCTGGCGCAGTCAAGAGGAGGCGGAGGTCCTGCTCGATTCGCGGCTGCGGACCCTCCAATCCCTGGGCTATGGAGTCCTTGAGAGCGACGAAGCGGCTCGCGGCCCTTGGGACTGGCTCGCTGAGTTGGTTGCCCGTCAGCTGCCCTCCTCCGAAACGCTGAGGCCCGACACTGCGCCCCAAGCCTCACCGGATCGGCCGGGTCAGATGTTGACCGAGATTCTCTCACCGCTTGGGCTTCGCTATACAGAGCTCGTTGAAGGCATCGCCAACGTGCTTGGTTTGGAGGTCGGCGAACTCGACGATCCCCAGGCGAACCATGTCGCTCAGGTCGATCCCACACAGTTGGGCGCCTTGCTTCCTTTCTTGCTCACGCATAGCGATCCACGACTGCGCATGATAGGCGAGCGCTGGCTGGCGCTTCCGACTGTGGCGTACGAGGTCAACCCACGGCTTCTTCACGAGTGGCTGCGTACCGAGGGACCGCTGTGCGACGCGTTGGCCGAACGCCTGCCCACCGAGGGTCTGGCCCTGCTCGGAACGCAGACCTTGCTCGATCTTTCCCAGCATGCGCGCTCTGCCCGAGTGAAGCTCTACACGAAACGTTGGATCCAGCGGCTCTCTTGAAAGCGCCGCATGATGAGTCCGCAGATCGCCGCTAACGCCCGGGCCCCGAGGCGTGTAGGCTCGGGCCGTGGCATTTCGCACCCACCGCGCTATTGAGGGTCCGCTGCTTCGTGTTCTCCACGCGGCCCCCTTGGCCATGGTGGCCACTCTCGTCCTCTCGGCTCCGATCGCATGCGTCACAGCGCCGGATTTGGGGAACTCGTCGGGGACTGCCATGGGGAGTTGGCCTGAATGGCTGCGTCTCAATCCTCTCATCGAAGTTGCCGAAGGCCACGTCGACCGGGCCACGCTCGGCGCACTCAAGGACGCGGCCAAACAAATGGCGAAGGGCCACGCTCGCGATGCCGATCAGATCTTGGCAAAATCCAGCGAGGGCCCAGGCCGTCACTGGATCTCCGTCGCACGCGCGAATCTGGCGGCACTCAGTTTCACGACCTGCATCCGAGGTGTCGCGTGGCGGCTCCCAAACGGAGAAGAAGAAGCGCCAGTACGGTCGGTCGACTTCGAGGCCACAACACGTATTGAACCAGGCGACATCTCCGTAGAGTCCATGCTGACCAATCTCGATACGGCCATCGCCAGCTCCGCAAAGGAATCGCCACTCGTGGTTCAAGCTCGCATCGCGCGTGCCCGAGCGACCGCCTTTGTGGCCAGCTGCGCACCCAACGAAGACGTCGCGTCTCGGGCCCGCGGCATCCTCAACAGCGACCTGGCCTCGCTCGCGTCTCGGGCTCATCTGACGCCGGACCTCGCTTACATCTGGGCCGGCGTGCAGATGAACGCCTATTCGGGCACCGCTGCCCGTCCCTTCTTGCTTCAGGCGCAAGCGGGCGGTTTCGACGACCCTTCTGTCGTCTACATGCTCGCCCTCATCGCCCTTGAGGCTCGGGAGTTTGGCACTGCCGACACTCTCGCCGAACAAGCCAGTCGTCGATACGCGGAACTCGGGGACAAGAATCAACAGGCGCAGTCGCTCTTTGTGCGCGGTGAAGCATCACGCCAGTCTGACGACCCCGCCACCGCCACCACTCACTACGAGAGCGCCCTCGCGCTGGTCCCAAACCACGTCGTGGCGATGATAGGGCTCCTACGTCTCAAACATGACCACAACCGGATCGACGCGCTCGAGCTTCTACAACAAAATATTAAGACGCTTCTGGGCTCACAGACCTTGGCGGACGACAATGCGCTTCAGATCAGCGAGGAGCTCGAGTTTTTTGTCATCAACCTCAATGAAGAGCTGTTTCTCGCGGAACTGGCTCGCGAGGCGCTCGTCTTGGAGATCGAGCGAGAGACCGACCCAATTCGCCGAGGCCTGCGCTACTTCTATGCGGCGACCCTCGACGCCCGTCTCGGGGACTACGCAGCGGCTCAAGGGCACGCAGCGATGGCAGAAGTCGAATTTTCGGAGAGCCCCATAAAGGCCCCAGTAGACCCCCGTCTCTTTCTCGACCGCCTCGCCGAGGCCAACGCTACATCACGTAGCTGGTGAGCTCTCCCTCCGGCACCGAATCGAGCGCCGTCGCCAGCTGTTCGCAAAAGCCACGCTCGATCGCGTCATGCAAGAGATCGAGTTCTTTTTGAGGGGCCTTTACCGACTCGAGAGCATCAAAATCATATCGCGCGGACTCGAGAATGACGACATTGCCGGGCTGATAGCTCAAGATCGGCCAAACATGACGCTCGACCGCGTTCTCCTCGCTCGCCTCTAGCCGCCAGCGATTTGCCAGCATGAAGCGATCGTGCCCTTCGAGCGCAATGCCCAGTGGAGCGCCCACCAGCTCGGCAACCGTTTCACGGCTTTGCAAGAGGCGTGATCGCACCTTAAAAGCGTCGAGACGTGCACCGCGGTCCGCCGGTGGATATCGTTCATCGCTGCGGCGAAATCCTAACCACGACAAGAACTCATGGTTGTGCCGCCAAGCAAGCCGCTGCGCTTCGAGCTCAGCTACAAATTTGGCGATGCGGCTGCCCTGGCGTCGTTTCATCGCCACACCAGTCTCGGTGATCTGGTCGCGGACCAACCTCGAAAAGCTTGAGATCGACACCCCCGACGTCAGTTCGTCAGTCGCCTCTAGCGCCAACCCGACCACCAACCCGACGTGCGCCGCGAGCTGCACCGTCGTGGCAATAATTTGCTCGTACAGACCCGGCATCACCAACCGCAACGCGGCAGCGTCGAGGCCTTTAACCTGCTCCAAGGTCTCGAGCTTAGTCATCGTCAAGGTGCGCCGCAGCTCACCGGTCGGCGAATCTTCGGACTCGGGACGCAACTCACCAAGAAAACGATCGCGGGCAGCGGCCATAAACGACACAGTAGGCCGCTTTGAAACGATAAACCAGGACATTTCACGGCCCTATCCCCCCTTAGAGACCGTTGCGTTCGAAGCAGACCCCCCATCCTTCGAGGGCCTCAAGTCCGTCGCCGTGCACAAAGTTCAGGGGCAGGCAGTCGTTGCAATCCGGATCGATCAAAGAACACAATGAACGACAGCGCGGAACCCCATCGAGATCGAAACAGAGAGTCGACCGCGAGCATGAGTCCCCGACACCTTGGGCATGGGGACTGCATTGTTCGTCAGGGTCGCTGCACCCCTGACGCACACAGCCGGTCTCGACTCCGCTGCCCTCTTGGGTCAAAACGATGCAGCGAAGACCGTCACCACAGTCCCCCTCGGCCAAGCGACATCCCAGCGAATAGATACGGGTGTCATCACTCGCCATCTCGTCGCAGTCTGTCGGAAATTCCTGAGGCTGGTCAGGGACTTCGCCTTCGTCGACACTTCCCACCCAGGGGGGAAGTGCCGGCACAAAACCGACCGCACCGAGGCAAACGAGCGAGTCCACGCAATCATCGTCCCGGCAATCGATGCGACCATCCAAATCGTCGTCCAGGCCGTTGCCACAGCGCTCGACCGTTGCGACCCGTTCTGGGTTGCAACCGAACGCGCCAAGCATGAATGCAATCACGCCTAGGACGCCGGTAGCCGGGCCTCGGGCCCGCGAGATCCGTACGAGACCCCTCGATGTCATTTTCGCGCCTCGCGGCGTTGGCTCCTGGTCCACTCCGAGCGACATCGTCTCGCGCACGGTTCAAACAAGCGTAAAAACGGGACCCATACCCCTCGATCCCTCTGGAACCGAGCCGCGCGCCGCCCGGGATTTAGCTCAATCTGTGGCCCAAACGACGCCTCGAGAGTTCATTTTCAATCAAATGAATACCCCATATGCATGCCCGGTGAGCCCTCCACGACCATTATCGCCATTCGCGCACCCTTTCTTCCTTACGCTCGTTTCGCGCGCAAGGTGGATTCCGCCTGGGGCCCATGATATCGCTCGGCTCAACGGATCATCGCATGAGCACTCTACAGGAGCTCCCGAAACAGCCGCCCAATCCTTTCAACGTCGATTTCCTGGCCAACCCAAGCCAGGAAGAGCTGCGGAAGCTTGCGCTTGAGCACACCCCGCACTGCGGACTAACCGCGTTCGGATCGATCAACAAGATCGCCCGAAATAAGGCGCGCATGGCGAAATACACCTTCGTCATTGACCGCAACGACCAGCCTGACGCTTTTTCGCATCAGACAATCTCGCCGAGCGAGGCTCAGGCTCTGATTGACGCGCAATCCGCGTATATTCGTGGCAAGGGAAAGATGATCGCTATCGACGGCTACGTCGGTGTCGGTCCTCGCGCGGTTCCAGTGCAGTGGAACTACACCTACGAGGGAGCCAACATCGCCGGAATGCAGCAGATTCTCGCGTTTCCACGCAAGGCCGTGGAGAGCGAAGCACAGCTTGCAGAACCCTTCGCGCCTTCCTTTCGGCTGTTTTACACGCCGGAGTTTCGCCCCGATGTCGAAGGTGGTCAGCGCATCATCGTCGACCTCGACAACTACATCACTTACATCATGGGGCCCGACTATTTCGGCGAGAGCAAAAAGGGTGCCTTGCGTATGCTCGCGGCACTCTACTACCGCCAAGGGGCCCTGCTCATGCACGCCGGCGCCAAAAAAATCAGCACGGCCGAAGGCTCGCTGACCATGGGAATTCTGGGTCTGAGTGGCACGGGAAAAACCACGACCACCTTCTCCAAACAAGGCAAGTCCACCGAGCCCGTGCAGGACGATATGGTCTGTATCTGGCCGAATGCGGAGGTTTCGGTCACAGAAAACGGCTGTTTCGCCAAGACCTATGGGCTCACAGAAGACGCCGAGCCCGTGATTTTTCGTGGGACGTGCAGTGGCGATGCCTGGATCGAAAACGTTTATGTGGATGCTGACGGCCGTCCCCAGTTCAGCCACAGCATCCTCTCCGCGGCCGATGTCGAGCGCCTCCGCAATACTTTAATCGGTACCGGCGCCCCTCAGGCAAACGTCGACGCCTACATCGCAGGCGAAAAGACCTCGGAGCAGGTCATAATTGACGGTGTACCCCTCGATGGCTGGGACTTTGTTGTCTGGTCCGAGAACGGCCGCTCGATCATCCCGATGTCCTCGGTCGAGGATGCAGCCGACCTGCACAACCTCCCACCGATTCACTCGCTTGGCATTCTCAATCGCGACGAAGGTCGGGATGCGGCCATGCCCGGCTTGGTTCGTTTCAGCTCTCCCGCCCAGGCTGCGGGCTACATGATGCTCGGCGAGACGAGCAAGACATCCGCCTCCGGAAAAGAGCGTGGAAAGACCCGCTCCCCCTTCACCCAGCCTTTCTTCCCCTTGGCCCACAGCCTGCAAGCCGAGCGCTTCTCACAGCTCGCCGCAACCTTCGGTACGACGACGATGTGGCTGATGAACACCGGCTATATCGGTGGTGACCAAGCCGACGTGAAGGCCGGAAATGCCCTCAAGGTCAAGATCCGCCACTCCTCAGCCATGCTTGAGGCCTTGCTTGGTGGCGCGATCAAATGGACCATCGACCCTGACTTTGGCTACGAGATCGTCGACGTCGATGCGCCCGAAAATGCGGCGCTGCTCGACTGCGTTCCGGCAGAGATCCTCCAGCCGCGGCGATGGTTCATGGCACACGGCCGTGAAGAGACCTACTCAAGCTGGGTACGGACCATGAAAGAAGGCCGCCACAGCTTCTTGACCAAATATGCGGTCGAGCCTGCGATCATCTCGGCGGTCGCAAATTAGCCAAGAACAAGAAAGCCTCGCGTGAACCACAAGACAAAGACAATCACGCGTGGACGAAACACGAAGATCGACCGCTGTTCCTGTGGAGCGGTGCATCTTCATGTCGGCTCCACGAGCTTGCGGATCTCGGCGGATGTCGCCCGAGAATTGCGCGATACCCTCGTTGGTGCCTTCGCCGAGATCGACAAACCGACGGTCACTGAAGATGCCCCCGCCATCCGTCTCGTGACCGACTCCGAAGGTTCTGACGAGGACTCGAAGATCCACTAGTCGGGCTTTAAAAGGGCTCACCGAACGGCCTTCTTGGGACAAAACAAGAAGGCCGTTAACGCGACTTGCAACCGCGATCGCCGTCCGAGCACTTGAACCGTACATGGATGTGATCACGGTGCCCCGGAACATGACGGATGATCGCAGAGGTCGTGCCGGGCTGTCGCGGGTACTCGATCCAACGTGACAGACGAGTTTTGGCGATCCGTCGATTGGCGACGGCGTCCCTGTAGAGCAACTTTTGAATCTTGCTGTCGATGAAAATTGCCTGCACTCGTCGGCTCTCAACCAAGAGCTTAAGAAGGTCCCAGGTTCGTCCGGCATCGAGATTTGACTTGGACATCTCACGCCAGTTGAGTTCCTCCTTGGGATTTTCGATCTGTATGTAGCTCAAATCCACATCCCGTCCCGACTGATGCGAGCGATGGGGCGAAAGCTTTCCGCCCATGGGGGCCGACATGTTCCCAACCAACACCGGTTGTCCTCCAGGTTTACGGTGTTCCCATTCCCGCAAGATCGCATCCAAGGTCGATACCGTCTCGATGGTTCCCCAGCATTTCCATGGAGTTGCCTTAAGAATGCGACCTGGGCCTTCCATCATCGGCACGGCACCTTCGAGAGAGCCCGCTGCGGGGAAGCCGATCGAGGCGCTCTTATGGCCATCTTTTGCCCTCCAGACCACAACCTTAGTCTTCGAAGATAGGTTCTGCTCCAGCGCATAACTGCCATTGAGTGAGCGTATCTCGTGGTGAAAGATCTTGAAGAGGTTCGCTACGTTCTTGATCGACCCACCATGCCGTACCGTATAGGTCACCACGATTGGTGAGTCGATCGTCTCTCGCCAGGTGCTGTCGAAGGTCGTTTGGCTGGTGTCCAATGGAGGGCCATTCTCGTCCTCCACGAGTTCCGAGTCCGTGCCCACTCTCGCCTCTTCGGTCACCATTTCTTCGGCGTCCGTTGCCGCGGCTGACGTTTCGTCCCGCACTCGGTCTGCGTATGGAGAAAGGCTGCCATCGGTCGACCCCGCGTCGATCTCCCCCTCGGAGCCCGGGAGACCACGACGCGTGCGAGCGTAGCCAGCCACAGCCCATGACACCCCTGCGAGCACAAAGAGCGCGACCGCGAGGCCCGCCCCTCGACCCACCCTCGGTGCGGACGCGTTCGGTGGCGACGGCGCAATCTCTTTTTTTTCATCCCCAGGACCGCGGTTCGGGGGGGGGCTTGGGGCGGCGGAAGACACCGACTCAGAGATCGGTCGACTCTCCGCCTCAACCGAAGTCTCTACGTCGTAGAACGAAGCGAGTTCAAGCGGCGTCTCGATTTGTGAGTCGTCGCTTGCCTCTAGCTCTAGCTCTAGCTCTAGGGCTGGTGCCGGGTTGATACCCGGTGCCAGCTCGAACTCGAACTTGGATCCCGGCACCGGGACCAGCTCGATCTCAAGCTCCACGGACGAAATCTCCTCGCTTTGGAGCGGCTCTCCCCGGCCTCCAGTCGTCCCGTCGCTATCGCCCTCGGATTTGGATCTGTGGTCGTCACCTAACATCGGCCCTTGCCGCGGAGGATAGATCCCACAGGCTTCGAGATCGACCGCCCGCTCATCATCCCGAAAAATCTCCACGATCAGCGACCAATGCGCAACCACGGGATACCGTGACTTCATGCCTCCGTCTTCGATCCGGGGCCATCATGGGCCCGCGCATTTGCGCATCACCTCGAAGGCCGTAAACGGCCTTCGCTTGCGAATCGCGCCATGCATCGTTCTGCTTGCCACGCGCTAGAAGCGGCCCATCGTTCCAAGCTCCGCCACGCACTCCCACTCGCCCACAAGAATAAACTCCCGCTCGCAGGTCGCGGTTTTTTGGCCCTCGCTGGTCCGCCATTCATAGCGGCGACGCAGCGGATCTGCACGCTGAAAATTTGGACTTTCGCGCAGGACCGTACAACCGCCGAGGCAGACTTCTGTACGTGACATCGTCTCCGTCTCGGGTTGGAGCCGGGAGTTGGCCCACGCCTGATAGCTCACCCCCACGCACAGCAAGACGAGCAAATACGAGAATGCCTGTTTCACCGGCCTAGCCTGCCATGCCCTGCCAGATCGGTCAAAATAGGAAACCGGGGTTCTTCTTCGTCATGATCCGTCGGCCCATTCAACTCAACTGTAGTCGGCGACTCGCTCCACAAGATGCCGCATTTTTGATTCCAGTTCGCCGCGGATGCCCTCGGGAAGATAACGACGAGCGCGGCGCCATCCAGGGGCAACAAGATGGCGATTCATGGCATCGGCAGCCGCCCCAAGACCTGCGGGGAGCGGCCGAAAATTGACGTCGAGGTGCCGATCGTGAGTCTCGATACGATGGACGGTAACGAGCGACGAGAGAATCCCAACGGCATGGCGGATTTTTGGATCTCCGCTGATCCGAGGGATCTTCATCAGGTCCAGAACAATGCGATTTCCGTTGGCCCCAACGATCATCTTTGGCATGTCCGGAAGGTAGGCGATCAAGTCGCCAGGTCGCGACAGATCCAGCGCGTTGGCGTGTAAAAGCGCGGAGATCGAGGTGCGTGTATCATCCAATGGAACCATCGACACCTGCTCAAGCCGAAGCTCAATGCGCATCGTGTCACCATTAATTTCGAGCTTATCGATAAAAATTGTCGCCCCGGCGCGCACTCGGCTCTCCATCAGCTCAAAAGACGCCGCGAGGGTCAGCCCGGGCTCTGCAGCTTCGATCTTCAGATCCCGCGCAGAGCCGTCTCCAAGCAACTCGCTGGCCAGCCACACAAAGGCCTCCACCGGTACACCTACGCGCAGGCCCACCGCGCTGCGCACCGCTCTCCCTAGCTCCTGTGGATGGCGACGGATGTACCGGCTCGCTGCTTTGAAGATCTTGTTGGGCCGGAGCATGAGCTCCGAGCATACGCCTCTGGAGCGCCGCCGTCTGCCCATGCCACAGCATCTCGCGCGACGATTGTGTCACCACCGCAATGGCTATCGACCCTACGTCTTTTATCCCGGGCACTCCCACAATCCTGCCCACCTGTCCTCAGCGATTCAGGCGGCCCGACCACGGTCCAACTCTGGGGCGGGATCCCCGTAGGTCACGACCCGGTTGCGACCGCGCTCTTTGGCGAGCGACAAACAATCATCGGCGATCGCCAGCGCCCTTTCCGCATCGATGCCCATCTCCGCGCCGGTGGTCATCAGACCAATGCTGGCGGTGATGCTCACGCGGCCCCCGGGAATTCGTACTGGAGCCTCCCCGATCGCCCTTCGAAGCCGCTCCGCCACAAAAGACGCACTATGCGCATCGCAGTCCGGAAGCACAACAACAAATTGTTCACCGCCATAGCGGCCGATACCATCGTAAGGCCGCAGGATCTCGGAGATGCGCCTCGCAACAGTGCGCAGCACTGCGTCCCCAGCGGCGTGCCCCTGTGTATCGTTAAGCCGACGGAAGTGATCGAGGTCCAGCATGATCGTCGCCACCTCCGTCCCATTCGAGCGCATTGATAGAAATCCCTTATCAAGAAAACGCATGATCCGGCGGCGGTTCCAGATCCCCGTCAGCAAGTCGCGATCGGCCTGGAGACACAAGGCCTCCCGCGCCTCCGCCAGCTCACGCCAAAGATCGACCAGGCTCCTCCCCATGCGCAGCTGCTGCTTGAGCTGGTGTCCGTGAAGGGGCCGAAGTGCATAGTCGTCGGCGCCGGTCTTTAGGCCCTCGACAACACCGCTCCGCTCCGTTTCGTCGACCAACCACAGAATATAGATCTCGGCCTCGCCCTTGGCACGCATCCAGGCACAAATGTCCTGTCCGTCGCATCCTGGCATCGCCCAGTCCAATAGCGCCAGCTGAGGTGCACCATCCCCCGACAACACCTGAAGGGCAGCCTCCCCGTCACTCACCTCTATGGGCTTGTAACCCCAAGATTCGAGCCATTCACAAAGGGTCTCGCGCGATTCGGCATCGCGCTCGGCAACAAGCACAGGAATACGAGTCCCCCTCTTGTCGAACCGAGTTCTCTGATCGCGTTGGGAGCATGCAATCACGATCAGAGTCTTCGACCTCCACACCGAGAACTGAAGCGAATGACTCAAGACCGTCGACGCGCTTCGCAATCATCGTGGGCGCGAAAATGCTAGGCTCCACGCCAATGGCCACCGCGCTCCCACGATGGTTCCTTGCTCCGCTGTACGCCGCAGCAATCGTCTTTTTAAGCTTCCCCGCCTGCACGGTACACACAGGAACCAGGACGCCCACCTCGACGCTGGACGGATCTGTATCGGCGGCACCGCCGATACAGATCCCGCGCGCCCCGGACCCCGCAGATGCCGTTTTTCTCGGATCGCAACACAGCTGTGTATTAAGCGTCTCTGGCAAGGTGGCGTGCTGGGGCCGCAACAAACACGGACAGCTTGGCAACGGCGACTACCGAGGCCGTGAACTCCCGGTGGAGATCGCTGAGCTCGACTCGGTGGCCGAGTTGGCCCTCGGCCGGGCCCATAGCTGCGCGAGGCTCGGATCCGGCAAGGTGTGGTGCTGGGGTGACAACGCACAGGGGCAACTTGGCGACGGACGCGCGGGGGCCGATCGAAAGAGCCCCCGTCCCGTCCTGGTCACAGGGCTCAACGATGCGGTCGAGCTGGTGTCTGGCGATGCACACCTATGTGCGCGACGAAGAACCGGAGCGGTCGTCTGCTGGGGGGACAATCGCCACGGCCAGCTCGCCAACCGGACACGCCCCTCATGGTCTACGCCGGTCGCCATCGCGGGCCTCGCCGACGCGCGTTCCGTCGCGGCCGGAGCAAGTCACAGCTGCGCACTACGTTCGAACCGTTCGACGATCTGTTGGGGCTCAAATCGACAGGGGCAACTCGGCGATGGCAGCACCCGTGACCATGAACGCCCGAGCCCGGTCCGTGGACTCTCGCTAGTCTCCAAGATCACCGCCTCAGGAACCCGAAGCTGTGCGGTGCACGTCGACGACCGCGTATCATGCTGGGGCGCAGGAAACCCGCACCCCCAGATGCTCGCGGGGCTGCGGACGGTCGCAGAACTCGCGCTGGGCCCGACTCACGCCTGCGCACGTGATCAAAGGGGAACCCTCCGGTGCTGGGGCAACAACAGCGACGGTCGACTCGGCGATGGCAGCACCCGGCGACGAATCAAACCTGGAGCTCGCGTTGAGCTCGAGCCGGCAAAAAGCGTCGCGGTGGGTAGCATGCACAGCTGCGCGGTCACACAAGAGGGCAAGCTCTACTGTTGGGGCGACAACCGCGAGGGTCTACTCGGGGGCCGGAACAATCCGCCCGCTCCAAACTCCGGTGACAACACTTTGGTGTGGCCCCGCGGCATTGAGTCCGCGATCGAAATCGTCGCCGGCGGACAACACAGCTGCGCCCTGGCCGACGACAGCACCGCTGTCTGCTGGGGTGACAATCGACATGGCCAGCTCGGCGACAGGAGCACCCGCGGCCATCAGGACCCGATCAAGGTTGCGGGTCTTGACGAGGTCATCGCCCTGGCCGCGGGCAAGGGCCACAGCTGTGCCGCCAAACGCACTGGAGACGTGTTTTGCTGGGGCGACAACAAGAGTGGCCAGGTCTCAGGGGCTCGCGAGCGCAAGGGGATCTTGAGTCCGGTGCCAGTCCCCGGGCTCACAGGCGCGCGGGCAGTTGCCGCGGGTGATTCTCACAGCTGTGCCATCGTCGATTCCGGAAAGATCCGTTGCTGGGGAAGCGACGAGCACGGTCAGCTTGGCGATGGTCCTGGCGACAAGAGCGGGGCCGCCCGCGGCCGCGTTACAACGATCTTCGACGCCGTCGAGCTCTCCCTCGGAGCGCGCCACAGCTGTGCCCGCCGGAGAACCGGAACAATCGTCTGCTGGGGGGAAAATCGTTGGGGACAGCTCGGAAATGGCGCTGGCGCGGCGCAACTCAAGACTCTTATTCATGCGCCCGTGAACGCACTGAAGGTGAGCGGCGCCGCAGAGGTCGCTAGCGGCAGCGAGTTCACCTGTGCCCGCATGGCGACAGGGTCGGTGGTCTGCTGGGGCCGCAACGACCACCAACAGCTCGGGAGTGGAACCCGAAGCAACGTGTGGACGACTCGCGTGCCTGCCAAGAACGTCGTTGGAGCAAGAACGATCGCATCCGGTGCCCGGCACGTCTGCGTAGGACTCGGCGGAGAGGTCTCGTGCTGGGGAGATGGCGAGGAGGGACAACTTGGGCGGGGCTCGACCCGCAATGCCCCCCTCGCTCGACCGGGGCCAAGCCTACGCGTGAAAGCCATCGCCGCGGGTGACAATCACTCCTGCGCGCTCTTGCTCTCCGGGGAGGTCGCTTGCTGGGGAAGCAACAAACAAGGACAACTCGGATCTCCGAAGCGCACGTTCAGCGCACGACCCCAACGGGTCGAGAGGCCCTAGTCCGCCCGCGATTTGCTCCGCCGACTTTGAGTCTAACTGCCCGGCAAGAAGCTCACTTCAAACCGCGGCACCGCCACTCCCGCTGCCAAAAACAGTTCATCTCCATAACGTTCGACCCACAGCACGTCACGAAGAGAAGAACGGTATACGTAGGTGCTCACCCGAGCGGCGCTCGGTCGCCCATGCTCGCCAACCGCCGCAACACTGGCCTGGCCGCGGCGGTCCAGCGCGTAACTCCGCTCTCGGCCCAACCCTTGCCGCGGCCGAATATTTCGCGGCGGCTCGCCCCGCATTGCATGGTCCTCAATCGCTTCGAGAAGCAACCACTTTTCGGCCCATGGCTGTCCGACGCCCTCTTGTGCACCACCCACGAGGCAGCGCCGACGATCTCCGTCGGCCATCACAACGACCATCGTCGTCGTTGACCCCTCTCGGAGCCGCAACACACCTTCGACCAAGAAATCTCCATCAAAGTTCGCATCGGCGGCTTCCACCAACACCACGTCCCCGCAACGCAGCGCATCGATCTTCAAGCTTTCGGCCTCCCTCGTCGCGGTCCCCTTGCCCTGCTTGCCCTGCTTGCCCTGCTTGCCCTGCTTGTCCTGCTCTTCCTTCTCCGTATCGCCGAACTCGGCATCGATACGCTGAGAGACCAGGGCACGAACCCGTGCGCTTCCTCGATCTTGCGAGGGAATCTTTGCCCGTCCCCCAAGGACTTCCGGAGACTCGCGCTCCTCGATCGCTCGGTTCCCGTCGCCCCAATCTCGAAGCCGCCGCGCTGCGAGCACGCCGACCCAAAATGCACCCGCGATGGTCATGGCCGCCAAAAGTGATGAAATTTCCAACATGATCGCGCAGTGCGCAGGTGCGAAGAGCCGTGCTCACACCCGCCGCCGAGAATATACCGCTGGAGGAAGTGACCAGCACATAGGCGCCAAGAGCCTTTTTTGGGCCCCCTGAAGAGTTGCCGTCTGCGCGCTTGACGGTGGGTCTCCAGGGCCGATACAAGGCGCAGGACGCCAAGCCCGGAGACCTCGGATTGCCGGGTTGAGTGGCCGTAGGCGGCGTCTCAACGCCATGCAACAAAATCCCTGGGATCCCGAAGGCGTCGACACGGCACTGGATCCATCCGGCAAATTGGCGGATGGAGTCTGCGTAGACGATATCGATCTGCGCGCGCTCTACAAAAATCTCGTCGCGGCGCGCTGCTTCGATCTCAGACTCAGTCGGCAGTCCTTGCCGATGTGGACCAGTTCCGCGGGCGAAGAAGCGCCACTCGTCGCCATCGGGAGTCTGCTGACAGGCCTGCCCGACTGGGCCTACGTCGGCCCTCGCGACACCACCGTAGGCCTTATACGAGGGGTTCCAGTCGAGGAGATCCTCGGCCAGGCTCACGGGATGAGTACGAGCGAGAGCCGGGGACGCCTGCAACCAGGCCTCGTTTCAAGCCTCGAGCATCGGCTCGCACCGATGACCGAATCGCTCGGCATCGGCGTGGCGATCGCCGCTGGCCAAGCCCGCGCCCACGTCCAACTCAAAGAGGACACCGTCACAGTCGCCATCTTCGGCGAAGGCCTCTCGACCTGCGGCGGGCTGCAAGAGGCCATCGCGCTCGCTATTTACCAGGACCTCCCTCTTGTGCTCGTCTGCAAGAGCCGTCTTTGGCCCACCGCGGCCCCCGCCGAGGCCGGTCTCTTGGGCGACAGCACCGCAGAACGTTTTGCGGCCTGCGGACTGCGGACTCGGCGCATCGATGGTGCCGATCCTGTCGGCACCTACCTCGCGGTGCAAACAGCGCTATCGCGTGCCCGGAAGGGCGAGGGCCCCGCGCTGATCGAGGTCGTGGTGACCCCTCAGTCCATCGGTGGTCAACAAGATCCGACCGAGGCCCCACCGCCCCATCGTGACCCCATCGAACGTCTACGCCGTCTGCTCGATCTCCGCCGCGAGTGGACACAGACCTTTCAAGATGTGATCGAAGCGGAGATCAACGGACGCTTTGACCACGCTCTTCAAACCCTCAACCTAGGAGCGCAACCGTGACGGTACTGGAACAGCTCTCCCAATGTGTGGCGCAGCTCTTGCGCGACGATCCACACCATCTCCTGCTCGGGGAGGATGTCCGCGACGGGGGCATGCTCGGACTCTCACGGGCCGCGGCCGAAGACGACGCCCTGCGCGATCGACTGGTATCGACCCCTCTCGGTAGCCACGCCACCATCGCCTATGCAGGAGGCCTGGCCATGGCAGGCTTAAGACCGATCGTCCTGTTGCCCTCTGCCTCGGCGCTGCTCGAGGGTTTCGCAGCGTTGCGTGAGGTCGCAAGACTTCACTGGCGCAGCGGAGATAGACGCCGGGCCCCCGTCGTCTACGTCGCTCCTTCCGGACCCGGATTCGGCCTCGGAGGCGACGGCGCTGAATCTCCCGAAGGCGCCCTCGCCCAGGTACCTGGGCTTAGGATCGTCTGCCTTGGCTCGGCCCACGAAGCCTGCGCGACCCTTCAGTCGGCCGCCTCCTCGGATCAAGAAGCAACCTTTGGCCAGTCCGGTGGACCGATCGTCCTGCTGATTCCACGAACGCTGGCAGTCGCGGAATCAACACATCAAGCGCCGACGCTCAACCACCCGCTCGGCTCCGCCCACTCCTTGTCGCCCATGCGAGATACCGACCGAGCGACCGTCTTCGCTTGGGGAGCCACGCTGGAACTCGCGCGTCTGGCGGCGGATGCCAGCCCGTTCCCGGTCGCGGTGATCGATGTCGGCGCCCTCGCTCCGCTCGACACCACCGGCCTGCTCAAAGCGGCGCGAGCCACCGGAAAACTTGTCATCGCCCATGCGGGGCCACGCAGCCACGGCGTCGGCGCCGAACTTGCCGCGATTTTTGCCGACCAAGCCATTCTCCACCTCGACGCTCCCGTTGTCCGGGTCTGTGGCCACGACGGTCCACAGGACCGACACGGCGAATGGTCGGCCCTGCCGACCGCAACCGCCATCGCCGACGCGATCGACAGCGTCGTCGCGTACTGATCTCTTGTTGCCGGAAAATCCGACATCATCTTGGAATCTCCGGGGCCGCGCTGATGTGGCCCCGTCCCCCGCCCGAAGGGGCCACGAAAGCACTACGTATGTCCGAGTTCAAGCTTCCCGAAATTGGTGAGGGCGTCATCGAAGGTGAGATCGTCCGTTGGTTGGTCCAACCTGGCGAGCCCATCCAAGCGAACCAAGGCCTGGTCGAAGTCATGACCGACAAGGCCACCATCGAGGTTCCCGCCTCACTCGCCGGAACGATGGTCGAACACCGAGCCGCGGAGGGTGACATCTGTGCGGTTGGCGCGGTGATCGCTATCCTCGAAGAGGGCGGGGCCGCTCCGGCCATCGCGACTAGACCCGTCGACTCCACAGGCCAAGAGCACGCAGCGGTGGCCAAGGTCCTCGCTACACCCGCCGCACGACACTTGGCCCGCAGCGCGGGCATCGACCTCGCCACGGTTGCTATCGACGAACGTGGACGCATTACAAAATCGGATGTGCTCGCTCACGCGGAGCGTCCTGTGGTCGAAAGCGTACCGGCAGGGCCTCCTATTCAGACCACGTCCTCGACAACGGCAGTCACCGCGACAAGAACAACGCCGGGAAGGCCCGCTTCAACCATGACGCCGGTCACGCGCTGCGCCTTCGCAGACCGCGACGACGAGCGAATCCCCTTCCGAGGCCTTCGCCGAAGAAGCGCGGAACTCATTCACAAGTCCTATGCCACCGCCGCGCACTACACCTATGTCGAAACGATCGATGTCACACGACTCGTAGCGCTACGCAAACAAGCCAAGGTCGCTGCCGCCGAGTCGGGGGTCAATCTCAGCTACCTGCCCTTCATCATCAAGGCGGTGGTGCACGGCCTAAAAAAATACCCGATCGTAAACTCCTATCTCGATGTGGAGAGTTCGGAGATCGTCTTGCGCAAGCGTTACCATATCGGTGTTGCAGCCGCGACCGACCAGGGCCTCATGGTCCCAGTCATCCGCGATGCAGACGCCCTCAGCCTGCTGGACCTGGCTCGCGAGATTTCACGTCTGGCGGAGGGCGCAAAGACCGGTCAGCTCGCACGCGAAGAGCTCAGCGGGAGTAGCTTCAGCGTCACCAGCTTGGGCACCATCGGGGGGCTACTTGCTACACCCATCCTAAATGCCCCTGAGGTCGGAATTCTCGGTGTCCATGCCATCCGAAAGACTCCGATCGTCGATGCCAACGACAAGATCGTCATCGGTCACCTCATGAATCTCTCTGTTTCCTTCGACCATCGAATCGTCGATGGCTTCGAGGGCGCCTCGTTCTTGCAAGAAGTGAAGCGCTATCTCGAAGATCCAACCCTCTTGCTGCTCTCAAGCATCTAGGACGCACCCATGGCAACCATCAAAAAGAAGGCCCTCATCATCGGCGCCGGCACCGGCGGCTACCCCTGCGCCATCCGTCTCGGCCAACTCGGCGTCAACGCAATGCTCGTCGAAAAAGATCAGCCCGGAGGCGTCTGTCTCAACGTCGGCTGCATTCCCTCGAAGGCGCTGATCAGCGCTAGCCGTCTCTACGAAAAGGCTCAACATGCCGAGAATATGGGCGTGACCTTCGGCCAAGCCAGCGTTGACATGGCCAAGATGCAGCAGTGGAAACGCGGGATCATCAACAAGCTGACCTCAGGCGTAAAGGGACTCGTCATCGCCAACGGCTGCGACTACGTCAACGCTCGCGCGGAGTTCCTTGGACCCAAAAGGGTCAAGCTTCACTACTCGGATGGAAAACCATCAGACATCGTCGAGGCCGAACATATCGTGGTAGCGACCGGTTCGTTGCCGATCGCTATCCCTGGGTTTGAGATCGACCAAAAACGAGTCGTCGACAGCACCGGTGCGCTCGCCCTCGACACAATCCCCGATGAAATGGTGATCATCGGCGGCGGCATCATCGGCCTCGAACTCGGCCAGACTTTTCAACGCCTCGGCACAAAGATCACCGTGATCGAGGGTCTCGAGCGCATCTTGATGCCCTGCGAGAAAGACGCTGCCCAACTGGTCGCGCGCGCCATCAAAAAAGCCGGAGGCGAAATCGTTACCCAGGCCATGGCCAAGGGCTGGGAAGAGCGCGACGGAAAGGCCTTCGTCAATGTCGAGGTCAAAGGCGAAACCCGCTCCTTCTCTGCCGACGTGGTGCTGCTCGCCGTCGGCCGCCGACCGGTCACTCGGGGCATGAACATCGAAAAGACCGGCATCCACATCGGCAAGGGAGGCTTCATCGAGGTCAATGACCAGCTCAAGACCAACATCGCCGGCCTCTACGCGGTTGGAGATGTGGTCGGGCAGCCCATGCTCGCGCACAAGGCATCGCACGAGGGCGAAGTTCTCGCCGAAGTCATCGCCGGAAAGAACGCGGTTAACGATGCCCGCTGCATACCCAACATTGTCTTTACCGATCCCGAGATCGCCAGCGCGGGCCTCGGCGAACAAGAGGCCAAAGACAACGGGTACGCCATCGAGGTTGGAAAATTTCCTTTTGGCGCCAGCGGACGAGCGATGGCCATCGATGAAGCTCACGGTTTCGTCAAGGTGATCGTCGACAGCAAAGACAATCGCGTGCTTGGAGTACACATCGTCGGACCCGAAGCCAGCGACCTCATCAGCGAGGCGGCGCTCGCCATCGAAATGGGCGCCTTCGCCGAGGACATCAGCCTCACGATTCATCCCCACCCCACCTTGGGCGAGGCCCTCATGGAAGCGGCCAAGCACGCCATCGGCGAGGCCGTCCACGTGCAAAACAAGAAGCGCAAATAGCCGCGCAAAAGCCTCTCGCATCGCGGACAGTCTCACCACCGCCGCGATGTGGAAGGGTTTAGCCGAGGGATCTAGCCGTTTGTCTCACTTTCCCCGGAAGGGGTCTCACGCGGCTCAATCGCAGTCTCCAAAGAACGAGCGAGATGGTGGAAGTCGCTTCCTGGTTCAACAAAACTAGTGGATGTCAGCATCGTCTTCTCGTCGATCAGCTCTGAAAATGGGACATAGCGTAGCTCGAACTGCCCACTCGCGCTCACCATGTGGCCATCAAGGCCCTCTTCAACGAGACCCCGGTAGGCGCCAATTCCCAGCTGACTTCCAAGCATGACATCAAAAGCATGCGGCGGAGAACACCGAGCTTCGTAGCCGACTTGGACGGCCGTCACTTTCTTGCTGCGCCCGGTCTGGGCCTCGAAGCGTCGCCCAACGGTCTCAGCGACAAGCTTGGCCAAATTGATCTGGCCAAGAGAGATATGACCGTGCTCGTCCCGTGGAACATGGGTCAAGAATCGCTCCGACAAAGCCTCCCCGAGACCTTCAGCCAGCACGACGGTCCCGTAGTATTTCTTTCTTCTCTCACGGGTCAAAATCAGATCGACGATTCGATCTGCCAGAGCATCGAGCGACAATTTTCCACCGACTCGCTCCGCCGATCCCTCGAGCCCCGTCTCGGTGCACAGCGCCTCATCGAGGTCCTCAACCCCAACCACCATATGGGCCTCACCCGCGATGGCGACTCCATAAGACAGCCACCCGGCCTTTCTTCCCATGGCTTCGACAATGTAATAGCAGTTGGTCGCTAACGCATCGGCACGCAGATTCAAGAGCTCCTTCGCCATGACGTCAACCGCTGTGAAAAATCCGAAGGTGAAATCGATCCCGGGATAATCGTTGTCGATCGTCTTTGGCACGTGAATCACTCGCACGCGCGGCATGTTGGGTGGAAGATGCTTCTGGAACTCATAAATATAGTTCGCCGTCTTCAAGGTGTCGTCGCCACCGATCGAGATCAATGCATCGATGTTCAATGCCCGCAACGCCCCATAGACCCGGCGCAAACCGCCATTTTTTTCCTCGTTCTTGAGGTCTGACGCTTGCTCAATCCCTCTGCCTGGGTTGGCCCGCGCCGTGCCTATCTCCACGCCTCGCCGATTGCGCAGTCCGCGCAAATCTTTCTCCTTGAAGGTGCGATAGTGCTCGCCCTCCACCAGGGGATGGGTCACCGGGTCATATTGTTGGAGAAACGAATAGCCATGAAAGAAGCCGAGGACCTCGCGTCCGTCCTCAAGATAGGCTGTGACCGCCGCGGCGATCACAGCGTTTGCAGCGGGAGCCGGCCCCCCCGAAAATAGGATGCCCACTCGACGGATGTCTCCGCTGGCCGAATGGGAGGGGGCTGTTGAAACGCTGTTGTCTTTGTTTTTTGGCATGATCGGCTTCCTAAGTTTCGCAACTACGACCCCTCAACACTGTCTTCGATTCGCTCGAAAGTGTTGATCAATTTGTCCAATGCGCCCGCTCTTCTCAGAAGCAGCGCCACTTCCGCAGCGTGCGCGTGTCGGTATTTTTCTGCGCTCAACATCCCAGGATTTCTTAAAATGAGGGTAGGATGTACAGACCCTATCTGTGCTGTTGAGCGTTCGGGGTGAAGGTCTATCATGAGAAATGCCAGGAAATGTTCACTCCCCATGACGCTCGTCAGCCTCGCCGCCGTGCTTGGTCTTGGCACCCTCTCCCTAAGCGCCTGCGATGGCTCGGAGCAGGGCGACGGTACGGATGAGCATGAAAACAAGAACTCCGGCGGGAGTGCCAGCGGAACTTCCAACAGCCAAGACACGGGCGACACGGGCGACACCGGTGACAACAGCGACACCGGCGGCGTCGGCGAAAACAGCGCCGACGCCGACGCCGACGCCGATGGCGATGGTCTCAGCGATGCCGAAGAGGCGGAGCTCGGCACCGACCCCAATCGAAAAGACACCGACGACGACACCTACTGGGACAGCTGGGAGGTCGCCGAAGGCACCGACCCTCTCGACAAAGAAAGTCGAATCTACACTGGGTACTGGCCTTACTACCCCGACAAAGAAGAACTTGAGCAGGGAACCTGGGCGGCCGCGAGTCACACCGCCGGCAGCCCATTCGCGCGGTTTCAATACGAAGATCAACACGGTGAATCTGTCGACATCTACGACTTCGCCCATGTCGTCAACGACGCTGGAGATGAGGTCTTCATCGTCATCGATATCTCCACCGTCTGGTGTGGGCCCTGCAACGACATCGCCGATTGGATCGGCACCAACACCGGTCCATCTGCAGAGGGTCTTGAGACCTCGTACCCGACCATGCGCGACAAAGTACACAACCGCGAGATCTTCTGGATCACGGTCCTCTACGAGGATGCCGCCCACGAGCCCGCCCAGAGCTCAGACGCCGTGGCCTGGTCCGTGGCCCATCCGGATCAAGCCATCCCCGTGCTCGTCGATCAGGAGCGCCAAATGGCGATCCAATATGGATCGAAAGGAATTCCCTTCTTTTTCATCGTAGATCCAGCCATGGCCGTGGAGTACTGGCCTCCCACGGGAAGCGGCTACCAGACCCTCTCGATCATCGAGAGCTATCTGTAGCCCCAAACTACGCCTTCAAGACGGTCCCGGGGTGGCATACTCGCGGGCCGTTTTTTTTTTGCGCTCAACGGTCCATCCTCAAGATCACGCGACCACGCCTCCCCTCCCCACGCTCACTCAGGGCGTGAGCGAGCGCCAAGGGGAACTCATTCAGCGGATAGCTAGCGGCCACTCGATTGTGGAGGCCGGCCTTCGCCAGCCGCTGTAAATCCGTATGGACTCGATCTCGACCTCGCGCACTGGACCAGCGGCGCAACCAAAATCCTCGCATCGAGATGTCTCGAAATACCGTCTCGGTCACCCCTAGCTGCCCCGCTTTTCGCGTCATCGCTCCGTAGCAAATCACACACCCCCCATCCTCCAAGCGTTCAGCCAGCTGCGCACTTATGGCGCCACCGCTCCCGTCGAATGCGATCGCCGCTCGCTCGGGGAACACCTTGCGGTCGAGAGAACGCCGTGGAAAAATGGCCGTCGCGCCGAGGCCGAGCAAGTACTCGCTGTCTTCGTCCTCGCCGACAAGATTGTAGGTCCGAATGCCACGCTGTGCAGCCAGTTGAATCACATATTGACCCACCCCACCGCCACCGGGGCTCTGAATGATCGCCTGCCCCGGACTTAGGCCCGCCATATCCAAAAGGGCGTGTGCCGAGAGCCCATTCACGCGCAACATGGAAGCCTGAACAGGGTCAGAATCGGCCGGCAACACCACGAGGTCCTTTGTCGTCACCGTCAGCTGCTCCCGCCAACATCCCGCCCGCAGGGGGACGGCGACCTGATCTCCCGGTTTGATCCCCTCGACAGCCGCCCCCACAGACTCCACACGCGCCACCCCCTCGGAGCCTGCGATCGCTGGCGGGGCACCGCCAACTGGATACAATCCGCGAGCAATCAAAAGATCCATGGGGTCGATCGGGCTGGCCAACATCTGGAGCCGCGCCTCCCCTTCACCGGGCTCCGGCGCCTCGGCCATGGCATCCAGCACCCAAACTTTCCGTGGATCACCAAGACCACGGTGGTAGACGGCCAGCATCTGGGCCAGATAGCTCGCCAAGCACCGTAATTTCAAGCCCCGGCGTGACCATCCGGATATCTGGAGCGGTTTCGTTGCGTCTGAGCCGCGCAAATTGCACAATCCCGCTACCCGATGGCTCAAGCCCCTTGTCATGTCCCCCCTCTGCGGCCGCGGCTCGGTCTTACCCGCCCTTGGGTAGTCTCGCCTCTTTCGCTGTGGCCCCGTCATGGCACCCCGCGGGACGAGGTCGCCAACTCCCTAAAACTTCCTCCGACAGGGCGGGCCCCCGGCCGGAGGTCAATGTGAGTCGGGCCCCGCCCGAGATCGACACCACACGCCTCGGCCGCGTGGCCCATCGCCCAGACTGGAGCCATGGGCGGCTCGCGCTGCTCGGCGACATACACGGCAACAACCACGCATTTTTGGCGGCCTACGAGGCGATTAAACGCGCGGGCCTCACCCGAGTGGCCATCCACGGCGACCTTCTGAGTTACGGCTGCACCCCCAACGAGTGTCTCGCTACCCTCCAGCGATTCCTTGACGATTTTGACTGTGTGTTGCTCGCGGGCAACCACGAGGCCTTCTATTTCGTCGACGCTCAAGACACCGAAGTTCTCTTCGGGCCCCATAGCTCTATGATCGCGGACTCAATCCGCTGGACTCGGACACAGATTGAGGGCCTTGATCTCGCGCAATCGTTTCCGTGGCACGACACCGCCACGATCGGGCCCATGATCGTTCGACACGCGAACCCGTACAGGCAAGGCAGCTGGCACTACGTCGATCTCGAGGATGACGAACTGGAAGCCGCGACGGAAATCGAGGCTCGCGGAGCGCGCTGGCTGGTCGTCGGCCATACCCACCGCCCACGGCTGACAAGGGTCGAGGCGAACCAGGCCCGACGAATGCCCCTCGAAATTCCGGTCGCAATCCGCCAGGAGCAAACATGGATCTTCAACACGGGCTCCATAGGCCAACCACGCGGGAATGGCTCAACCTGGCTTGAGATCGATCTCAGGCGCGACGATGCGGGGCCCTCCACCGCGAGGGTTCATCGGCTTGACTACAATATCCATGATCATCTGGAGACCGTGAAATCCTCCGGTCTGCCTGATGAAACAATCGCGCGGCTCTGTCGATATTTTGTCGGATAGCGAAAGCCAAACCAACACACTTCATCGCGCGCGATGAAGGTTCGCCAGGACTGAGATAGGGTCTACCCGTGAACTTTCTTTCCCATGCGGTCTTGGCGGAGAAGCGCAGCAACGATCCTGCCTATGTTCTCGGGTCCATGCTCCCAGACTTTGCGAGCATGGCTGGTTTGAGGATCGCCTCGGTGGAAGACCCGCAAGTCTCAAAAGGCGTCGATTTTCATCACGCGGGCGACGACGCCTTTCATGGTGCACCGCTTTTCCTCGAGATGATGGGAGATGCCCGCGACACCCTCGAAACATCCGGCCTCGATATGGGTCCTGCCATGGCTGTCAGTCACGTGGGACTTGAGCTTCTGCTCGACGGTTGGTTGGTGACGCGAGAGGGTGCTGGAGCCTACCGCCGGGCCATGCTCCATGCCCACAAGCACGGTGCCACGGTCCGATGGACGCGTACCCGTGGCCAAGAACAGTGGCAAAAAATATGTACGCGCCTCCGTGATGCCCCCATTCCTGAGCGCTACGTCGAGCCTAAATTCATCACCGAACGGCTCCAGAGAATGCTCGCGCATAGGCCACGTCTCGCGCTGCGGGAGGAGAATCTCAACGCTGTTCATGCCTGGACACTCGCGACGAAACCCCAGCTCTGGGAACGGGCGAGCGAGCTCTTTGACCAGGTCGAATCCCGGCTCGCCACTACCCGCCCATCATTCGCGTGAGGTCCTTCGTAAGGTTCTTCTGGTGGGCCTCCAGGGTACCACCGCCGATCTCGAGCAATTTCGCATCACGCCAGAGCCGCTCCACCGGGAACTCTCGACAATAGCCCGCGCCCCCCATCACCTGCATGGCGAAATCGGCGACTTCCTTGCCCACCGGCGCGGCGAACAACTTGGCAGCATCAGAGCCCAAACGGGCTCGCCGGTCCGCACCAATGTCGCGGGCGACATTGTACACAAGGGCCTTTGCAGCCTCCGTCTTGGCGTAGCCCTCGCCGATGTAGCGCTGAATTTGGCCGAAGCGGTTGATCGATTCACCAAAGGCTCGGCGCTCGTTGGCGAACTTCACCATAATTTCCACACATCGATCCGCGATACCAACACTGATCGCGGCCAAGGTGAGGCGCTCGATCTCCAGGTTTCGCATCATATGAGTCATGCCCCCCCCCGGCTCCCCGCACAGATTCGCTCGGGGTATTCGGCAGTCTTCAAAGATCAACTCAGACATGGTTGACCCGCGCATACCAAGCTTGTCGATGTGCTTTGAAGTCGAAAAACCTGGGCATCCTCGATCGACGATGAAAGTGGTCAGCTCACCATCAAGTTTCGCGTAGACCAAGAAACAGTGGCCCTCGCTGCCGTTGGTAATGTAGGTCTTCACTCCGTTCAGCACGTACTCATCGCCCGCGACAACGGCTGTGGTGTTCATCCCCAGGACATCCGTCCCGGCTCCAGGCTCCGTCATCGCCATTCCGCCGATCCATTCGCCGGTGATCACCTTTTCGAGGTAGCGACCACGCTGTTCCTCGTTCGAACAATGGAAGAAATTGTTCACGAACAACACCGCATGCGCCAAGTAAGCGAGCGTAAACCCGGGGTCGAACTTGCCAAGTTCGTGATGAACGATCACCGCAGCAGTCGCGTCGAGACCCGCTCCACCGTGTTCGAGTGGGACCGTAATGCCCAGCAGGCCCAGCTCTCCTGCCTTGCGAAAAAGTGGCACGTCCAAGACCCCTTTCTCGTCGCTGGCCGCGGCCCGTGGCTCAACCTCTCGTCGAGCAAACTCGGCGACCATCGTTCTCAGCATCCGATGTTCATCGGTGGGATTAAACAGTGAATCTGAACTGAGTTCACTCATTGAGACAAAGATGCCTGCTTTGCACGCACCCGCAAACCAAAAAGGTGTCACGACGGGATAGCGAACATTGCGCACCTCGAAAAATCCCGCTGCGCAATTCGCCCTCGTCTCTCGGACCACGGACGGTCGCGTAGGATAAGTCCTCAATCGCCCCTGAGCCCCCTCCGACCTTGATCGACCAGGAGCGAAGGCTATGGTGAAACGATGGCCACGGAGTCAGAGGACCGCGACGATGCACCTGCAAGGAATCTCGGTCTCCCTAGGGCGGTCGGCATTTTCAGCCTCCCGGTGGTCGGTGCGGCCGGTCTACCGCTTCTGCCCGATGGCAGCAGCTTCCTAGAGCTGTTGGGCGGGGCTTTCGAGCGCGAGATCATCGAGGGGCTGGTCATAATTGCTGGCCACGGCTCGCCCTTCCTTTTGGGATTGAGCCTGTGCCTCGCCGGCCTCGTGCCCATGGGAGTCCGTGGGCACGAAATTCTTCGCTCGTGGAGCTATGCTGCGCTCTGCATGGTGCATGTGCAGCTCATCCTGACCGGCATCGTCTTGGTAAGGGGCGGAATCGGATTGGTTCCCCACGCCCTCCTGGGGGTGGGCATCGTCAGCGGGATCCATCTCGCCTACTACGGCGCTTTGTGCAGAGCGCGCAGAAAAAGCTCTGAGGGCACACCTCCGCACTCGTGGATAGCCCGCTGGGGTGCCATGCTGATCGTAACAATTTCCGCGTGGCTACGGCTTCAACGAATCGACGGGGTTCAATTTGGAGTGGCGGTCGACGTCTTGATGGCAGCTGCCCTGCTGCTCGGCTGGCGGACCGCTCGCCCAAACAATCCCAGCGACGCCCGCTAGACGACCCCCACCCGCGAATTGGCGAGAGCCGATATCACGTTGATAGCGGCTCTCATGGTGCGCACGCGTGAGCGTGAATCGGAGATTGAATCGAGTCGTAGGAGCGTGAAAAGGAGCGAAGCAGCGTGCGCGAGGGGATGCTCACATCTTTCGAATGCAGGGTCAAATATGCGCTTTGACCAAGAACGAACCCCAGGCCAAACACACCTATCCCTCATTCTCGGAGTCCGCCCCTGCGGCGGGCTCGACCTCAGGCACCAGCACCCCATCCGTCTCACTGTCACTCGACGGCCCGGACGGCTTCAACGGGGCGGAGAGCCCCTCCTCCGTCTCCGCGCCTACGGTCGGTTCCTTCGGATCACGACCAGGCAAGGACCGTTTGCCCCGGCAGGCGTCGCACAGTCGATCTACGGGCGGCTCGCCCTCGGTCAACGGACCCAAGTGCATTCCAGGGCTGTAGATCCACGTCCCCTCGCAACCCTGTTGTGCGCAGGGCATGGTCTCGGATCCCTCCGGCAAGCTGCCCGAGGCCACGCCGGGCGCAGCGAACTGACTGCGCGTGCAATCTATACACAGACGAATCGGATCAGATCGACCCGCGAGAAATCCCTGAAGCTGTGCGCCGGTTTTATACTTCCACTTCTTTTCGCAATCCGGTCGACCGCAAGCCATGTCGCGATCTTTGTTGATGTGGCAAAAATCGCGACAGGTCTCACACATCCGCTTTGGAAGAGTCAGTGCCGCCGAACGATCGCCGCTTCCGAGCGCCAGCCAAGCTCGCATCTGCGTCCCTTGGTCCCAGATCCACGTGCGCGCGCACCCGTGCACTTTGCAGGGATGTTCGCTGTCTTTGAACGAGGAGAACTTCGCGGCACAAACCGAACACATTTTTTGCGGCGGCCCCTCAGACACCTTGCGTTTACGTCGACGCCTGCGTTTTTTAGTCTGCGAGTCAGACTCAGTGGCGACCGCGCCGGGGTCTCTACCCACAACGTTTTTTGGGCCATCATCGCCTTCTGGGCCAACGGTCGAAATCTCCGTGGTGAGCAAAGTCGGCTCGGAAGAATCTGTGGCCGCGGTCACAGATGCCCCCGGGTCGACGCCTCCGGCCCCTCCATTTTTTTTGCCGGCAACATCATCGCGCGATTGCTGCCGCTTCGCCCAGACGCGATGCCGCAGCTGGGCATCCCGGGTCCACGTCCACGTCCGGCCGCAACTTGCCAGTTTGCATGCCAGCTCCGTATCAACAACCGATTTCTCCTCATCGAAGCAGCGATCGCAGAGACGATGCGGAGTCTTCACTCGCCCATGGCGCTGCATCTGGTGCAGTTGGGCGCCCCGTTTCCACTCCCATGTCGCCTCGCACCACGCGTTTCGACAACCGATCGCCCGGTCAGCGAGATCGTTAAACTGAGCAAGATGTTCGTCGCACATCCGCTGTGGAGGTGGCTTCCCCATGCTGCGAATTTGCTGGCTCCCAAACCACGTCCACGAGTTCTTGCAGCCATTCACGCGACACGGCACGTCACGATCTTGCACGGCAGAAAATAGACCTGCGGTGAGGGGTGAATCATCGCTGCGCCCACCGCCTGAACGCGGACCACGTTGAGAACGGCCTCTCCCCTCTTTTTCGTCGCGTGGCCGTTGCCCACGACTCGCTCGAGACGGAGCCGAAGCCCGGTCGCCATCGGACGTGCGCGCACTCGAAGACCCTCCTGGGCTTCTCGGCTCTGCTTTCGTCTCGTCCGCGCCAGCCTCGGTCGATCGGCCTGGCCCGTCGCGTCGGTTCCGTCGTCCGCGACGACGAGGCCGGTCCGCGTCGGCACCCGCCAACTGCGCATCGACGCCAGGGGTCTCACCTGAAGGAGAATGCTCGGTCTTCGGCTCCTGAGCCACCGAGGGAGTATCATGCCCTTGCGCTCGGCCGTCCAGTGCCGATGCTCCCACCCCAGCAAGTTCGATTTCGTCGAAGCGACCTCCGCCGAATCCACCGAAAGACCCCTATTATGCTCATTTTAACCATCGCCGCCTTCGTTGTCGGTGCGACCGTCGGGTCCATGACCTTTCAGGCCGCAAAAAAACGCGTCAAAAAAAAGAATAATGTCCCCGCGATCGCCGGGATCGCCACCGGAATTCTCTCTGCCGCGGTCTTCCCGTATCTAATAAGCTGGCTGATCGTGCCTGCCGGGATTGGCGCAGGCGTGATCTACTATCTGCGCAAAAAAGAACAAAAGGCCCTCCCGCCGGGCCAATTGTGACGGACCCGAGACTCTCGTGAACGGCTACAGACCCAAAGTCGCGTAGTAATAGACCATCGGCGCAACAAAGATCAGACCATCCACACGATCCAGCATGCCGCCGTGGCCCGGAAGTATGTTCCCGGAGTCTTTCACCCCAAAGGTGCGTTTGGTCATGGACTGGACCAGGTCACCAATTTGCCCCAGCACACTCCCCACCAGCCCCAGCGCAACCGCGTGGGCCACAGGGAGCTCCGGCAGCAACCAAAACGTTCCCAGACCGAGCTGTGCCAGGACACCTCCAAGCAGGCCCCCGAGGGCACCTTCCCGGGTTTTGTTGGGGCTGACGGCCTCGTAGAGCTTATGACGACCCAAGGCTCGCCCAACAAAGTAAGCGGTGGTGTCCGACAAAAATGCGGTGCCAAGCGCCAACAGCAGCCAGGCCCCGCCGGACTCAAGCTGCACCAGCAGTGGCCATACACAGGCCATCATCGGCACATAGAGCAGGCCTCCGAGCGCGATCGCCATATGCCGCCCAGCCTGTGGAAGATGCCGCTTACGCAGCAGGACCGCCACACACAGGGTGATCGCGGATACCGTCAACACTGGAGGCAGACTGCGGGCGGGCGTGTACACGAAACTGAGCGCAGTGACGGCCGTACACGACCCCGCAAACACGAGCCGGATGCCCACTGCCCTGTCTTGAGCACTCACGGGTAGCGCCATTCGCAGGTACTCATCGCCCGCGATTCCCACGGCGGCGATCGAGAGCAACAATATCGCGTAGTGGGTAGGATCAAGAAAAATGGCCGCGACCACCATCGGCACGAGCACCGCAGCGGTGGCGATACGTTTTGCCAGATTGCTCATGGAGTTCAGCCTTCGCTTCCCTGTGAGGGTACTGCCTGAACCGAGCATGCCGCCTCAACGGCACTATTTTTGGGGCTGGTGCTGGGAACCGAGGAATCGACGGGGCCCGAATCGCTCGGCGGGCGGCCGGTCAGCCCGAAGCGACGCTCTCGACTCGCGTAGTCCCGAAGTGCCTTCATTAGATCTTCCTTGCCAAACTCCGGCCACATCGTCTCCGTAAAATAGAGCTCAGCGTACGCCACTTCCCACAGGAAAAAGTTTGAGACACGCCGCTCGCCACTCGTCCGGATCAACAGATCGAGAGCGGGCAAACACTTGCTCGAAGGAAGGTAGGACTCCACGAGCGAGACGTCGACCTTCTCCGGATCGATGCGGCCCGCCACCGCATCCCGGCACAGCTCCTGAACCGCACGAGCGATGGTCTCTCGGCCCCCGTAGCTCAGGGCGAGGCAAAGGATCATCCCTTCGTTTTTGGCCGACACCTCCATCAACTCCTGCAAGGGCGCGCGCACAATCAAAGGCAGACGATCGGTGTCGCCAACCGTCACCAAGCGAATCCCGTTGTCGAGGATTTCCGCGCGTTCCTCGATGAGGTACCTGCGCAACAATTCCATGAGATGAAAAACCTCTTGGGGAGGCCGATCCCAATTTTGACTCGAAAAGGCGAACAAGGTCAGCGCCTCCAAGCCAGCACTTCGCCCGGCACGGACCACGTCACGAACGGCGTTGGCCCCCTCGCTGTGGCCGACGGTTCGCACCATCCCACGCTCGTTGGCCCAGCGGCCGTTGCCGTCCATGATCACCCCCACATGGCGGGGAAGCCGATCTGCCGGGATCTCGAGCATGGTTTCGTGACTCTTGGCGGCAGGCTTCGCCATCGCCCGCGGGATACCACGGGTCGCCGACCACCGTCCACGCATGAACCCAGTGCCCCCGGCCGATCCGCTTGCTGCCGGCGCGCAAAGCACAAAGAAGAACCCGCACCCTGGGATCGGCGCCCTTGCCGGGCCGGGTTCCCGGCCTTAGACTCCGCTCCCACGCGTGGACAGCAGAATCTGAGGACGGATGAGCAACGCCGAAACTGTAGAATCCTATTTGCACCGTAGCGACCTTCCCTACGAGCAGCTCGATCCCGAGACCTGGGTCATCTTGCTGCCCAATCAGCGTCGAAGCCGCCTGGCTCTGCGCATCGATGATCCAATCGTGTTGTTCAGTACTCCGGTGTTGAACATCTCGGCAGACACCATGGATCGCGAGCGACTGTTCCAGACGCTGCTCGAACTCAACAACGATCTCCTGCACGGCGCGTACGCCCTGCAAAACGATCGCATCGTGCTCTCGGGAGCCCAATTGCTCGCGAATTTCAATCTCGCTGAGTTTCAGATTGTCGTCGACGACATGGCTCTCGCCATGGATACCCACCACGCACGATTGGCCGATTGGCACGTGACAACACCGAAGGCCGCGGAGGCCGCTCAAAAAGGAGACGCCTGATCCATGGGACTCTTTGGCAGACTAGGAACCCTCATCCGGTCCAACATCAACGAGCTGATCAACAAGGCTGAGGATCCCGAAAAGATGCTCAATCAGGTCCTCGTGGACATGCGCAATCAGCTTGTTGAGGCAAAAAAGCAGGTCGCGGTGGCAATCGCCGACGAGAAGCGGGTCAAGAAGCAACACCAGCAAGAGGCCGCCCACGCCGCCGACTGGGAACGCAAGGCGATGCTGGCTGTGCGCGCCGGGGACGACACGCTGGCGCGGGCCGCTCTTCAGCGAAAATCTGACCACGACGCTCAAACGGTTGCCTATGAGGGCCAGTGGGCCACACAAAAAGCCGCCGTTGAGCAGCTCAAAGAGGCGCTGCGCGGACTCGATGCAAAAATCGAAGAGGCCAAGGGGAAACGCAACGTCCTCGTGGCTCGAAAAAAACGGGCCGAAGCCCAGCAAACGATCAACGACACCCTTGGTCGAATCAACTCTACCGGGTCTTTTGAGGGATTCGAGCGCTTTGAGGATCGTATCTTACAACTTGAAGCTGAGGCCGAATCCTCGGCCGAACTTTCCGCGCTCCCTGATGCTAGCCTGGAATCCAAGTTCAAAGAGCTCGAGACCGGCACCCATGTCAGCGACGATCTGGAGGCGCTCAAGCGCAAAATGGCCCTGGGCACGGGCTCACAAGAGGGCCAAAGAGCCATCACCGGAGACAGTCCCGGAGGCCAAGGGGGGGACGGGGGCGAGCAAGCCGCACAATCCGCCGAGGTCGATGCCCAGCTTGAAGAGCTCAAGCGAAAACTGAACGGCTGACGGCTTCTCCTATCAGCGCGCCTCGCGCCTCGCGCCTCGCGCCTCGCCTAAGGTGCGAGGCGACGCCATCCGCCGCGTCTACCGCGCCTGCCGCGCCTGCCGCGCCTGCCGCAATGTACGATGAGCACTCGTAGTGTCCAAAACCTCTGCCACGATGCGGACATGATGAGCACATCGGGTCTGTTTGCCAAAACCATCCCTGCGCAAGAATATCGATTGAGGGGTTGTACGCAGCCGCCTACACACGATGGCATGATAGCTCGTCGGCCTCGCCGCCTCCTTTTTTCACTCGCCCTCCCTCTCGCACTGTCCGCATGTCAGGAGGATCTCGATTCGGACGATACGCTGCTGTTGGGAACCGCGGACGACGACGACGACGACGACGACGACGACTCCTCAAACGACGACTCCCCTTGGGTCCCCGATGAACCTCAGGCCATGATGGCAGGGGCCCGACTCAAGCCGGCGATCGACACCAATCCACACCCTCGCATCTTCGAGACCACCTTCGTGACGTCGGAGCGCCAGATGAAGGTCCGCGGGGAGCGAGTCAGCGTATTTGCTTACAACGGCCGTGTTCCGGGGCCACTCATCTCGGTCAAGGAAGGCGACCGGGTGATTGTCCATCTCAAAAACAAGCTCCCCGAGGGCTGGGACACCACGATCCATTGGCACGGAATCGAGGGCAACAATGCCGCCGACGGTACCCCAGTGACCCAGTGACCCAGTGACCCAGTGACCCAGTGACCCAGTGACCCAGTGACCCAGTGACCCAGCTCGGCGTCGCACCCGGAGATACCTTCACCTACGATTTCATCGTTCCGCGTGCCGGAAGCTTCTGGTACCCCCCCCACGTTCGCGGCACCCAAGAGGTGTTTTCGGGGCTCTATGGAGCCCTCGTCGTGACCTCGCGAGAAGAACGGGATCTTGTTCGTAATCACGTTCTTCCGCGCCCCCAGGCCACCTTGGTCCTGAGCGACATCGGCGTCGTCGATGGACAAGTTCGTGATCTCGAGCAACCCCTCACCAGCCTCGAGACCATAAACGGGACCGAAGGCGAAGTGCTGCTTGTCAACGGCCGCGAGCTTCCCACGCTAAAGGTTCAAAAAGAGACGGGAATTCGGCTGCGCCTGATCAACACCTCGGTGGCTCGCTATTACCGTCTCTCGGTCCCCGGACACGACCTTGTACGTTTTGGTGGCGAAGGCGGTCTACTCGATGCCGCACGGGTCGAAGGTGGCATGCGGCATATCCATGGCCATGGAATGGCCATGGATATGCCGCATGAAAATGTGTATGTCCGATGCCGACTGTGGCGCGGACAACGACTCGGCCTACTCGACCTGCATGTCGATGCCCGGCGAGATGATGAAGATGTGTGGTGAAATGACGATGATCGATCAGGGCTATGACCCCGGAGAGATCGTGCTCGGCCCGGGCGACCGTGCGGACGTCGTACTCATTCCACGAAAAAATGCCGGAAAAGAGATCTTCTTGGAGTGGAAGGACTTCGCTCGAGGTCGACATGGCATGACGATGGAGCCAGGTATGCACACATGTGAGGATGCCTCGGAGTGCACAAACCCCGATTTCCCGACATGCATGTTGATGAAAGAGCCGGACATGGGTGGCGACATGGGCATGAGCAACATGGCCATGTCGGCGCCATGGATGATGCCGACGATGACGGCATGCGACCGAGCAAGCGTATCGTTCGTTTGCGCCTTAAGAAGGCTAAGAAACGTAAACACTGGAACTCGATCGACGCCGGCACCCCGCTTCTTCGGTCGCTCGGCAGCGAGGTTGAGGTCCTCGGCGAGGCCAACGTAGACTTTACGGGCACGATGGGCCGAGTCAATTTTGAGGGTGCGATGGACGAGACCGGCACGCATTTTTCAATCGATGGGATCGCCTGGAGGCCGAGGTTCGGCACCACCGAGCTGCCCCCTCAGCCCGCACCGCCATACTCGGTGACACGATCCTCTTCGAGGTGCACAACGACACCGCGATGCATCACCCCTTCCATCTGCATGGATTTTCCTTTCAGCCCGTCAAGTTCGCCCAAATGGACCACCATGGCGGAACAATGGTGCGCTGGGACTACGGGGACGCAGAATTTGTCGACACGGTCAGCATCCCGCCCCACACCTCACTGATCTCAAAAATCCGTTTGGACGATCCCGTGGGCGGTTTCCTCGCGGTCGGCCGGTGGTTGTTTTACTGCCACTTTTTGCAACACGCGGAGCGGGGCATGGTGTCCGAGCTCATCGTCAACGCCCCTGAGTACCCTGCGCGACCGGGTGTTGGCACACTGTCAGCCAGCCTTCGGTCAGGCCACCTTCGCTGACGGCAGCGCCTGTTGCCGCAGCTGCACCGCGACCTCGATCAGCTTCTCTGTCTGCTCTGTATCCAAGCCCAGCTCGGAAAACATGACCTCTCTCTCGAGGTCGATCGGCGCCGGAAAATCTCCGTTGCTGCACAATCCGACGTGTTGGGCGAGACGCTCGGCGGCAGCCACCAAGTGGGCGATTTGTGAGTAACCGTCCTTCTTCTTCCCGAATCCGCGGTAGCGATGGTGATAACGAGCGGCATCCCGGCACATCTCCGGAAGCCCCCATCGTTCACACACAGCCTTGCCGACGTGGGCGTGGATCATCTCTTCGATCGTCGAGAATTCCGCGGGGTCGATACCTTCTGGCGGCTCATCCACAAAGACCTGAAGCAACAAAGTTCGCCCGACGTCGTGAAAAAGTCCGGACAAGAATGCGGCGTCGGCGGGCTGTCCGAGCGCTTTCGATGTTTCACGGCTCAGATATGCAACAGACACAGCGTGCAGGCGATGCCAACGCAAGGCGGACTCCGCCGCACCTCGAAAAATATGCGCCTCGGCGACGGTCTGCGCCAGAATATCACGCATCAAGACCACGCCGAGTCGCATGATCGCCACACGTAGAACGGTTGTGGGTGCGCCATGTGTGTAGATCGCCGAGTTGGCGATATTCAAGACTCGAGCGGTCACCATCGGATCTGGTTTGATGATCGACTCGAGATCTTTGACCGTCACCTCGGGGTTCTGAACCAACTCTAGAGCTCGCCCGGCAATTCCGGGAAGCATAGGTATCTTATGGGAGGCCGCCGAACGGATCTGACGCAGCACATGGCTACCGACCTCCTTGAGTTGCTGGCGCCGATCGGTCCCGACGCCGATCTCATAGGTTTTTGGCGGCGGAATCGGCCTGCCTCTCCTCAAGTCCTGCACCTCCGGGACATCGGCGCAACGCAACGCGCATTGAGGCCAAAAACAAACGAAGACTTAAACCCCCCACTTCATGGCAGTGTTCCGCGCGCTGCCACCCGAACCGAAGGCCGCTGCACCGCCCGAGCCAGGGTTGCCAGTCGCTCGGCACGCTCCTTGCGATCGGTTCCTCGGGGCGCGATCTCAACCCTCACGCCGACCAGCTCGCCTCGACCTCGCAGATAGCTATAGGCGCTGCTTCGTCGCTGAATCGCTCCATCGATGCGGCTCGCTAGGCGTCCGGCGATACCGGGATCGGACTCTCCCTGCACCTCCGCCCGGACAAACAGGCCTCGCGCGTGTACATTTCTGCGCTCACTCTGCAAAAATGGTGAGGCGTGCTCGATTTCGCCAACGAGATCGTCTTGCGCAGACCGAGCCGCCCCAGGTGAACCTTGGCCCGAGAGCATGAGGTCCGGCCCGATTTCGGCCGCGACCAATGCCGGGTCTTCAGGCGTGAAGGCCTGTCGTACAGAGGCCGTCAACCAGGCCCCAGCCAAAGTCACCCCCTCGAGTGCCAGATCCGGTGGCGGTGGTGAAATACGCACGACACGCGGCCTCGGACGCGGCGCGGCGCCTGGCACGAGGGTATCGGGGCCCGAGAATCCGACGACCCTCACATGTTCACCACTCCGAAGCCGCAAAAATCCACGGGCGGAGCTGAGCACAAGCTCGTAGCGTTCTCCAAGGATCGCCTCCGCTGGGGGGATCGTGCCGGGAGCGATCTTACGCCGCGGATCTTCGAGCGGATCTCCTTCGGGCAGGAGCTCGATGTGCATGCTGTCCACAGCGAGACACAGCGTGCTCTTTCGTCCACGCTGACCAGGGACCGCGATTCGCCCCGCAGGATGGATCCAGCCGACGTTGACGACCGGCGCGCGGCTTCGCAGACGGCGACCAAGCTCATGCTCAGCGAAGATCCAACGAAGACTGGGTATATGGCGTTCGAGCGGCGCGCGAATATGACTCTCTATCCAAGCGCAGGTCGACAGGCAGGGCACCACCAATGTATCCCCTCGCCATCGTCCGAGACGGTCGATGATCGCATCCAATACAACTCTTGGATCGGCCCCGCCATCGACCGCGGATAAGCAGTGATGCAGCGGCTCAGGCCGAATTCCACACACGAGGGCCTCGAGATCGTCGACCCGAGTTCGATACAAATTGGAGTCTTCAGGGCTCGCCCACAACAGGCCCACGTCCCGCGGAAGCGCACGCTGCACGTCGAGACGAGCGAGGCGTCCTCGCCAACGATCCAGCAGGCGCCCGCGCTCACGAGCGACCATCTCAGGAACGACGTTGCCGGAAGGATCTGAGCCGCGCCCAAATCCAAGCCGGCCTCGAACCTGCTCGTCGTGAGTTCGCCAACGCATCAACGGAACGCTCGCTTGAAAGTCTGCAAACGAACGGACACTCCGCAAACCAAAGCCGCGCCCAACCTCGGTGTCTGCGAGCGCGTCGATCAACACGCCAAGAGGACCCTCTGCTTCCATGCGCGATGGCATCATGTAATTCCGTACGCTCGCCAGACCTCTAGCCCTGAAGCTCCCGACGCAGAGCCCGGACCACTTCCTGAGCCTTGGCGCGCCGCTCTGCGACCTCATCATCGAGACCCTCCCCAGCCAAGCGATCGAGCGCCACACAGAAGCGCTCGAGATGGACGAGCGCCTGCCCACGACCACCCACGGCCAAGAGTGACCGTGCCAGGCCGTAGTGCGCCTCTGCATAGTCGGGGTCGGCGATCAGCACCTGGCGAAAGCCCGTGATCGCGAGCTCGGTGTCGCCCTCCCGCAGGGCCAGCTCTGCGAGGTTGCACTGGGCTTCTGGTTGTTCAGGATCGCTCTGGAGCGCTTCGTCAAAATAGTCGCGGGCCGAGTCCAACTCGCCAGCCTGCGCCGCGAGGCTACCCAAATTGTTCCACGCGGCAGCGAAGCTAGGATCCAACTCGACAGCTCTCCGGTACACCTGACGGGCTTCGACGATCAGCGGATCGTCAAATCGCGCCCCATCCCACCGCGATTCAAGCTCTTGTGCCTCCAAAAACAAATCATAAGCACAGACCGAGCTCGGCTCATCCTCGACCCAGGGTAGATGAAGGACCTCTGCGACCTGATCACGCAAAGCGTCGATGTCGAAGTCAAGAAACATCTGTCCGGTCGTGGCTTCAAAGGTCGTTCCGCCCTCATCCACAACAATCTTGCCCTGTTCACTGCGAATGCGCAGACGCGCGAGCGGGGCCTCCACCTGGGGAAGCTTCGAGCGCAAGGCATCGAGACTCCTGCGTACGCGTTGAAGAGGCTGCCCCTCGTCGAGCAGTTCCTTCGCTACTTTTACGGAGATCAGATCCTGAAAGCAGTAGAAGCGCCGCGAGTCTCGCCGCACACTGGGCATGATGAATCCAGTGTGTGACCAATAGCGCAGACGACTCTCCGGGATGTTGAACAGCCGGGCAACGTCCCCCGCGCTGTACAACGAGTCCTTGCCGTGGTCACTATCAACGCTCTCTCCTGTCACGGTCTCGCCACTTCGAACCATATTCATGGCCCCTGTCGGAGCCATCCGAATCTCGCGGGTCATTGGTGAGCCCCCGCAATCTTCGCCAGCGATACCACGGCATCGCCATCGACAAACACCGTTCGCCCCTCCGCTCGAACCTGGAACTCAAGTTCGATTTGAGCGCTACGCGCATCAAGACACGCGAGCGCTGCGAGCTCTGTACGGATCATCGAGAGGATCTGCCTGTGAACCGCGCGGTCGCCTTCCATCAACGCCGCCACCCGCAACGCGGTGGCGGGGTCTGCTCGTTCTCGAAACACGTCCGAAAACGCACCAAGATCAAGGGCTACCGTGACGGAGGCATGAAGACCGTCCTCAGCGTAAAGGCCGTCCTCAAGTCTATGTTCGGCACGCGAAAACAACGCTCCTATGGCTGAGACCGACAGGAATTCGCGCACTTCACGGCGAATAAGCTGAATTTTATGAACCCGAGACCAGCGAGGATCACGCAGCTCGTTAACAATGTGCGTAAGTGTAGGCACCTGTCCGACTAGTATGCCAAGCTCCTACCCTCAAGATCAACAAAGCGAAGGATCTGGGTCCGAGGCCCTACGACCGCGCGGAACACAACAAATTGTCGCGTTCCTCGCGTCAAAGGCCAACACACTTGGGGTAGGACACAGAGCAATGGCAAAGCTCGATGTTCTTTTTATCCTCGACCCGATCGCCGCCATCCAGCCGGCGACCGACAGCAGCTACGTTATGGTCACTGAGGCCTTGCGTCGCGGGCACCGGCCCTACGCCGTCGAGCTCGAGGGCCTCGCGCTGCTGGGGGAGCGTGCCATTGCCCATGCGATGCCCATCGCGCTCATGGGTGCCGCCCAGAGCCCGCTCACAACGCGATCTCTCACTCCCTCCGAACCTCGCGAACTTAACAGTTTCGCCGCGGTCCTGATGCGCAAGGACCCTCCGCTCGACGACAACTACCTTGTCGCCACATGGTGCATGGATCGTGCGCGCGGACAGACCCTCTTAGTTAACGACCCACGAGGCCTCCGCGATCTCAACGAAAAGCTTAGCATCCTCGCATTTCCTGATTTGATCCCAGAAACCAGGCTGCTGCGTCGAAGCGAGGACCTACGCCAGGCCCTCGACGACTTCGGTGGGCACATGATCGTCAAGCCTGTGTTCGGCTTCGGTGGCAGCGAGATTTTTAGGGCGGACAAGAACGATCCCAATCTGAGCACGATCTTCGAGGTTGCGACCCACAACGAGAGCCGCTGGACCCTCGCACAGGCCTACCTCAAGGAAGCGACCGAAGGCGACAAACGCATCTTGCTTGTCGATGGCGAGGCCATAGGGGGCGTCTTACGAGTGCCCGCCACTGGGGAGCTAAGAAACAATTTTCATGCAGGAGGCTCGGCTCGACTCACAGAACTCAGCGCTCGTGATCTAGAAATCTGCGCCCAAGTTGGTCCCTACCTCCGTGACCACGGACAATTTTTTGCCGGTATCGACGTCATCGGCGGCCACTTGACAGAAATCAACGTCACCAGCCCTACAGGGATGCAAGAAATCAATCGGCTTCGTGACCTCCATGAAGATCGAACCATGCAGGCTCAATTTTGGGACGCTCTTGAAACGAAGTGCGCGAAACCGACGAATCCGCCCTTGATCGCCAGGGATGCTATGGTGCCACCCGCCCATGGCCAATGAACCCGCAACCCTTCGTGAGCTGCTGAGCCAGGACCTTCCGGGCCTCTACCGGTTCGCCTTTCAAATGTGTGGGTCTAGACCCGATGCCCTGCGTTTTCTCGAAAGCTTGTGCACGGCCACGGCCGAGCGAGGCGAGGCGAGTCTACTCGGCGAAAAAGATCCCACGCGTGCCCTTCTCGGCATGTTGGCCCGCAGCATGGAGGAAAATCTCGGTCGCCATTCCGATCAGAGCTTCGAATCCCTCGATGCGGTGTTGCGGTCGGACATCACGCGACCGATCGATCTCAACAGCCCTAGCCTACGGCACGATCCGGGACAGATTCACGTGATGCAGTGGGAGCTCAAACGCACCTGCCTGGTCTCGGTCCTCAGCTGCTTGCCTCCAGGCGTTCGACTCTCGTTTGTGCTCACCGACCTCGAAGGGCTCTCGCCCGCGGAGGCTTCGGAGCTGCTCGGCATCAAAGAGAGCGCCTATCGAGTTCGACTCACTCGGGCCCGCAAACGGGTCGAAGACTACCTCGCCCCCCGCTGCGTACACGTCGATCGTCAAAATCCATGCACCTGTTCCGGCCGTCTCATGATCGCGTTGGACGCTGATTTTGTCCGACCCCCTCCGACCCACGAGGCGATTCCACACGAGTCGCATGCCCACGGCCGGCCCCAACGCGACATCGGCAGCCTCTATCGCTCCTTGCCGGTCGTCACCTTGCAAGATTCTACCCTGCAAGACCTGATCACCAAGACCTGATCACCAAGCCTAAAACCGGCTCATACAACTGGGTTTGTGAGCCGGCCAAGATCGACCCCTACGGCCTGCACACGGGTAATGGCGCCGGGAACGAGCGCGGAGACTCCAGCGGGAGTTCCTGTGTAGATCAGGTCACCTGCTTCGAGGCTCATGCAAGCGCTGATGTGCTCGATCAATCGCTCGACGGAGAACACCATCGCCTCGGTCCCCCCCTGTTGCACCCGAGTATCGCCCAAATAGCCCTCGATCCGCAGTCCCACAGGCATACATTCGCCGGGCTCCTGCATACGGATCCAAGGGCCAAGCGGACCGAACCCGTCGAAGCCCTTCGCCCGAGTCCACTGTTTGTCGTGTCGCTGCAGGTCGCGGCACGAGACGTCATTGCCGAGTGTTAGCCCTGCCACGTGCGACCAGGCCGACCCCGCCGAAACCTTCTTCGCACGCGTGCCCATGACCACAACCAGCTCAGCCTCCATGTCGATACGATCGAATCCCCGAGGAAGCACGACCGGCTGGCCAGAGGCCAAGAGACACGATGGCGGCTTAAAAAACAACAGCGGAGAGTCCGGCACGGTGTTACCCAGCTCTTCGGCATGCGCTCGATAATTTCGACCGACGCCGACGATCTTTGTGGGCACAACCGGGATGGCCATCGTGTGGGTGCCCAGCAAACTCTGGAGCGCAAACGATCTCCCGCCAATGGCATCGCTCGTCCGGGCCAACGCCACAGGATCCGCATGGTCGCGGCGAGCCGCAACAAAGGGGTCATCGATCGCCTCTGCGCGGTCATCAGGTCCAGGACTCAGACCTCCCGTCACGCAACGAAGCGTCGCCTCGCCCCCATCGGGCATCACAAATCGACCGATCCATCGTCGCTTGCCATCCGCCTTCACCGTCGCTTGTTTCGCCATATCCGCACCCATGATCCGACCACGCTCGCCGCGATCGAGAAATCAAGCAAGCGGGAACGGCCAAATCCCGCGCTTCCCTCACCGATCGCCTCGCCTCCCCTCGCCTCCCCTCGCCTCGACGAAAGAGCGCGCCTTGGAGCCAGCCTCACTAGGCGCTATGCTTTGCCCACGTGCGAGCCATGGTGCACCTGCTCCCGGTCGATCTCACACAAGCGCATGAGGCCGCGCGCCAATGCTGTCTGCTGGCGAGCAAAGGGCTCCCTCGACGTCGTGCGGCCACCGTTTTGCTCCTCGGGTGGAGCGCACAACCCGGAATGTGTATCGCACCATGGACCTTACGCGGCACCATGGCAGCCATCGATCGACGTCAGCAATCCCGCACGCAGCCAGAGTTCCTTGGAGCCAGCGCCGCAAACGAGGGCATCGCCAGCCGTGTCGACGACGCAAACCAGATTCAGGCCGACTCCGTGCCCGCTCTCCCCCCTCTGTTCCTCAAAATTCCTGGGTTTCGCAGGGCCGCCCGGATACCTGGGCATTGGCCAGGCACCACCTTGCACCTGGTGATGCCGCTCATGCACCGCCACCGAGGCCAAGGTCTCGGCTGGGCCGGACCCATGCAGTCCGCCCTCGCTAGCCTGGCCCAACACTGCGGGGTGCAAGGGCGAGTCGAGCCGCAGGCGCGAGCGGGCGCAAATATCATCACGAGCGTCTTTGCGGGGTCTGTCGCTGTCCTCGATGCGACCTGGTGGGCGGCCGCATCCCCTGTGCTCCCTGCTGCGCCGCGTCATCTCCCCCGCGGCTCCCTCCACGCACGCCCCAACGAGGCGCTCCAACTCGGGGCGCGAGTTGCCCCCGAACATTGCCTCGCGACCCAAGCAATCCGCGATCATGACGAGTCCATGGCTATCGATGCCTGGATCTCCATCCAGCTCGGTTTGCAAGAGGGCACCCTCGACAACCGGGGTGTGGAGCCCCTCCGAATTCTTGGCAAGCGGTACCCATGGCCACACACGCGGCTACCGAGCCCAGGTTCATCCTCCACCTCGCACGGATTGGCAGGCCGGGCGATCGAAGCCCTGTGGCGGACACGAAACTCAACCCGCCCCGCGACTCGCGGTCGATCCATGACCGCTCTCCCCGCCCCCGTCCCTGGTCCCTTCGCCGCCCTATGGCACCAAGCGATGCAGCCCGCGAGCGCCAAAAGACCATGAGTCGCCTCCTTCGCAGAACGCTGATCGCCGTGGCCGCTTGCATCGTCATCTACGGCGCGGCCCTGATCTATTTCGGCCTCGACACACTGACGGCTGGCCTCCGGAACTATCGCTGGTCGATGCTCGTTGTCGCGCTCGGGCTCTCCAGTCTCAACTACCTATTGCGATTTTTGAAATGGGAGCTGTGTCTAGGCTGGCTTGGAGTCCGCGGATACAAGGGCCAAAAGCAACGTGAGGGCGATGCCCCCTCACTCAGCCTCACACGCTCGCTGCAGATCTATCTTGCCGGCCTGAGCATGTCCGTGAGCCCTGGAAAGCTGGGTGAGGTGTTACGCAGCTCGCTGCTCCATTCGAGCGCGGGCGTCCCCTTCGCTCGAACCGCCCCCATCGTCGTCGCCGACCGGCTCACCGATCTCATCGCGTTGGTCATCTTGATGCTGGTGGGACTCGCAGAGTTTCCCGAGTTTTTGGTCTACGCCGCGATCACCTTGGGCCTCGTTAGTGTTGGTGTGGTTGTCCTGGGTACCCCTTCCCTCTTTTCGGCACTGCTCGACATCCTCGCCCGTCTACCGTGGATCGGTCGTTTCTCAGCAAAAGCGAGAGGACTTGTCGACAGCTCCGCGACCTTGCTGCGTCTGCGGCCGCTCGCCATTCTCACCGCGATCAGCGTCATGGGTTGGGGCTTGGAATGTCTCGGATACTGGGCAATCCTCCACGGTTTCCCCGGCGCGGAGGCGAGCCTCCAACTGTGTACTTTTTTGTGGGCGACGACGACCGTGATCGGTGCGCTCTCCTTTCTTCCGGGCGGCGTCGGAGCCACCGAAGCATCTCTCGGGACCATGGTCCGTGAATTTGCCGTCGGCATCAGCGAGCCAATCATGTTGGCATCGACCTTGGTGATCCGGCTGTGTACGCTCTGGTACGGTGAACTTGTGGGTGCCATTTGCCTCGTGCTGCCCATGGAGCGCAGCGAATCTGAAGCTGCCTTTCAAGACCCACCCACCGCAACGGCCGCAGACAAGCAGTCCCCATGAGCCACTATCGAATCGAAGATGAGTTTCAAATTTCCCGCACGCGCTACTGGGAAATGTTCTTCGACCCCGACTACAATGCGGCGCTCTTCGAACACTTGGACATCGACTGCGACCCCATCGAGCTCAGGCGCGAAGGCGAGGGGGACGACGAAGAAATTCTCAGGGTGCAACAGCTCACCCCCCGACGTGAACTCCCCTCTGCCCTAAAACGAATAGCGAAGACCGCGATCTCCTACGAGGAACGCAATCATTTTCGACGATCCGAAAATCGGATCAAGGTCGTGACAACCCCAAGTTTCATGGCGGATAAGCTCTCGATCCGTGGGGACTACTTCATCGAGGACCGTGGCGAGAACAAGGTCGTTCGAATCTGGGATGCAATCTGTGAGTGCCGGGTGCCCTTCATCGGGAAGAAGATCGAGAGCTACCTCATCGATGAAATTCGTAACAGCTATGCGTCAACCACAGAGTTCACGCACCGCTGGATCCGTGAACATCCAAAGATCGCCCCAGACACGGCCTGAGGGCGGTAACTTCTAGTGATCACGCTCCGGTCGGGGATGCGGCCTCATCTTCGATGGGCGCCTCGATCTCGGTAAGCATGCGGCGCAAGAGTCCTTCTACCAGCAAGGCGCGTTCGCCTTCGTCATAGCGATTGTCGCGATATCGGGCTTGGATATCCTCGTATTTCTCTAGCGTATCGGAGATCAATTTCTTGCATGGCCCACGACGCCGCAGCACCTCTTTTTGATTCGCCCAGAAAAATGAGATCAATGTCGCCACTGTGAAACCGGTTAACAGCACTCCAAGAGGTCCTCCGAGAAGATATTTTAGGCCCACCCGCAGCGCCACGACCCCGGCAACCCCCGCGGCACCCACCGCCAGGTCTCGCGCATCGCTCTTGCGGATCCGCCCCCAAGCCATCGGGATCAGCTCCCCCGAGGCGAGGATGAGAGCCACAAACTCCGGCCGTTTGGCCCCTCGCTCGTAGGTGTCTTTGATCACCTGCTGCATAAAGGAATCAAAGTTCTCGTAGACCTCGGCATCGTAGGCGAGCTTGGAATCGGCCATGGACCTGAGAGTAACGCACGATCGCAGCGAATCCAGCCTCGAGAAGACTTTTGCGACCCCCCCCGAGAAATCATCAGGCTCAAACGGCGACAATCGCGCACCTGCGACGCCCGTTGACAGTTTTAGGTGGAGCTTTCAGAATTTCAGGTGATGCCAGCAAGCGCTCGTCGTCCACGGCCATCGGGCCTGCGAACGCTCGTCGCGCTCGCAGGCCTCGGCTGCCCTTCACCCGCGGCCCTCGACACGCTCGCGGCGGACCCCACTCCCCCCGTGAGCGTGTCGGCCCCGACCCTCGCCGCGCGCAGCCGCCCTAAGAGCGCCGACCTCCCGACTGGACCCCGGTCGCGCCCGCCAAGAGTTCCGGTCCACAGCCGCGACGAGGCGATGGCCGCCGCGGCTGCGGGACAGCCCGAGGCGGCCATCGCCTTCCTTGGCCTCCATCTAGCGCAGACTCCCGACGACTACCCCGCGGCCATGGAGCTTGTGCACTCGCTTCAGATGACCGGCCAGTTGACCTCCGCTGTCAACATCTTGCACGGCCTCCAAGCAAGGCTCCACGACCCCCTCGAGGAGACCGCGGTCCTCCGCGCGTTGGCTCGGATCGCTTGGATTCGAGGCGATGCACCCAACGCCGACTCCTTTCTGACGCGGGCCATGGCGCTTCAACCAAACGAACTCGCCAACCACGGAGCCCGGGTCGCTCTCCTGCACGCCACCGGTCGAGCCGACTCTCCTGAGGCCAAACACCTGATCGATGGCCTTTACGACGCCTATGCGTCTGGCACCGTCACGACCGAAAACGACATGCTCGCGGTGGCTCAAGCCACCTTGGCGACCGGAACCCACGGTGGTTTTAAAGACGCCAACATCGTCCTGAGCGAAGCTGAGGTGCTCGCGCCAGCAAGCGAAGGCCGACCGATCGGAGACACCCTACTGCTGGTACATGCCGAGCTTTTTCGCAAGAAATATGCGACCGATGAAGCCCAGGCCACTCTCGACCTCATCCTTGCCCGCGATGCTTTTCAACCGGACGCGCTCTGCCTGCTCGCTCGCACACGGCTCGATCGTACCCAGCTCGCCGATGCCAGCAATGCGGCGCTCGAGGTCTTGTTGACAAACCCCACCCACCCCAATGCCCACGCCCTCCTCGCGTACATCGCCATGATTGAGGGCCGACGCGACGAGGCAACAGCAACGATTCGCCAACGAGTACTCCCGGTGAACCCTCATCACCGCGGCGGTTTGGTCGTCCTCGCTGCCATCGCTCTCTTCGAAGACAACTCAAACGCCTATGCTGCGGCGCGTGACGCCGCTTTGGCCCTCAACCCCAAAGATGCAGATTTTTACGTACGCCTGTCCGACGCCCTCGGATTCTTGCATCTCTATTCCGAGGCCGACACCGTCTTGAAAGAAGGACTCGGACGTGTCGACAATGGCGACCCTTTTCTACAAAGCGCCTTCGGACTCAATGCCCTGCGCCTCGGCGATGAACAGGCCGGCCGCACCGCGATCGATCAGGCCTGGATGGCAGACCGCTCAAACGAACGCACTCTCAACACCAGACGGCTATACAGCGAACGCATCGATCCCCACTACAGCGTGGAGACGTTTGAAGATCTGACCCTTCGACTCCCGACAAAAGACCGAAAATGGGTCCAGCCGATCCTCCTTCGCGCCATTCTCGAGGCACGCACGGGCCTCGATCGCGCCTACGGCATCCACCCTTCGCCAATCCGAGTGGAGATTTTTGACCACCAAAAGGATTTCTCGATTCGGACGGTAGGAGTGCCCAACTTCGGTGCGCTCGGTGTCTGTTTTGGCAACGTGATCACGATCCTAGGACCGTACGGGGGAAAAATTAATTTCAATCAGGTCATCTGGCACGAGCTCGCTCACGCCTATGCGATCGAACTCAGCGGGGGGCGAGTACCCCGATGGTTCACGGAAGGGCTGAGCGAATGGGAGTCGGAAGTCGCCGACCCCTCATGGGCCAGAGAGAGCGCTGACTTGCTCCGCCGCGCGCGCCTCGATCAAAAGATCCGTGCATTGCATGATCTTGAGCTCGCCTTTCTCCGAGCGCAGAGTCCCAAGATGATGGAGACCGCTTACGCTACAGCCGCCTATGCCATGCGTTACCTCGGTCAACGCTACGGTCGCGAAAAAATCATCCAGATGCTCAAGGGCTACCGCCAAGGGAAGACGACGGAACAGCTCTTCGTCGAGGTCTACGGGCGTAACATGCAAACCATGGAAGCTGAGTTCGAGACGTGGTTCGCCCACGAATTAGGGCAACGTCTCACGGGTTGGTGGCCGAGTTCATCTTCTCACGGACACCAAACTGATCGTCCTACCGGCAGCCACAACAAGCGAGAGCGGCTCTGGGGTCGCGCCAACGACGCGATGGCCCACAACGACCTTCAGTCGGCCTCGCGGGCGCTCGAAGAACTGATCGCCACCGGTGGCGACGGCTACCCGGCACGCATGCTCCTGGCACGGGTGCTGATGGCAGGCCCTGGACGAAGCGCCGCCGTAAAACACCTGCGAGCAGCGACCGTCTTCAACCAAGAGACGACGGAGGCCCTTGTTCTGCTCGCTGAGCTTCACGCGGCCGAGGGGGATATTGGCCAGGAGATGGCGGTCCTCGAAACTGCCTTGAAGATCGACGCAATGAACCTCGAGCCGGCAGCGCGGCTACTGATGTTGGCGATGGTAATTGGCGACGACAATCGCCAAACCAAGGCGCTGTGGCGCCTCCAAGCCCTCGCGCCACTGCACCCGATCACACTCGCTGGCCGCGCCGCAAAACTCGCGAGCAGCCCAGATCGAGACGAACAGGATCGAGGCCAGGCTCTGCTCGCCAAGAGCGCAAGGACGCTCACCACCCACCCAGGCCCAGCCGCAACATCCGTCGTGGCGGCGATGGCCGCCGAAGCCTTGGGCGACCGGCAACGGATGAAGACCTTCGCCCGTCGGGCCCTAGAGTCCGACACTTTGCCTAAAACCGTCGAAGAGCGAATGCGGGCCCTGGCTCGCTGAGAGTCGCCGTCGGCCTAGGGATCGATATCCGCGGGAACGGTACCAAACTGGTTTTCGTCGAGGGCGCTACGCTCACCACAGGTGGAGTCATTCTCGTCCTGAGCGACATAAATCGTCGATAGGGTGTCCCCGGAAGAGTAGAGTTCACCACAACCACCCATGCCGTATTCACTGCCATCGCAGGGCTTACAGCGCCATGTGGCCCCGTTCGTGTCACACACGAAACGGTCGTCGCAGAAGCGGTTTCGACAAAACTGGTCGAGCACATCTTGGCCGCGGTTCTCAAAGGTGAGCTGGACCGCGGGAATCTTTGGATCTGCCACGTCGCAAACGCCGTAGATGTTCTCGGTGAGCCCGTCCTGGCACCCTACGGTACCCGGCTCGCAACCCTGCGCCCCTGGGCTTGCCCCGCATCCCAGGTACCCCGTGCTCTTCTCGGCCTGTGCATAAACGGTCGGCATCGGCCCATCGCCGTAGATGCTCGGTTGGCAGGGGACATCGGCGTAGGCGGTGTAACATACACCTTGCGACTCCTGATCTTGGCTTGCTCCGTAGTCACACTCGCTCACAAAGCGATTGTCGCTCAGACTCTCGCAATCATCAGCGTTGTCGCAACGCGCGACCCCATCGTCTTCGACATCCTTGTCGAGGATCGCCGTGCACGCCGTCATCAAGGTGACAGTGGAGACAAGGAATGCCGAAAAAATGCTGCGCGAGGTCAAGGACATGAAGATTCTGGCCGGTTCAGAGGGCCTCGGAGGATACGGAGGCCGCCGGTGGATCGCAAGCGGGCAGACTGAAGAGAAATTCAGTACCCTGGGGTCCCGTCTCAAGCAGCTGCACACGCCCTTGATGATCCATCGCTATCTGTTGAACCATCGGCAAGCCGAGACCGGTACCGTGGGCCTTGCTGGTGAAAAATGCCTCGAATATGCGCTCGTGTTGGTCAAGTGGCAGCTGAATCCCAGGCCCGCTATCGCCGATCAGCAGCTCGGCGACGCCCTTTGTCGAACGCAGCTCCACACAAATTCGCGGCCGCATGTTGAAAACATGTGCAGTTTGCGCCTGTTTGTCGACTTGCATTGGGGCGGCGCCCTGCCCCCGCAGCGGTGGACGCGGTGCACCGGCCCTCGCCAAGGCGGCATCGTCGAGTTCTCTCTCCGGCATCTCAAGCGCTGCTTCTCGCGCATTTCGTAACAAGTTGATGAGGGCTTGCCGCAGTTGGTTCGCGTCTCCCCGCACAAAAATCGGCTCAGGGGGAAGCCGCACCTCAACCTCGACTCCTGCTTGCTGATGCTCAGAGGCCATAAACTCAAGCAAGCTTCGCAGTTCTTGGGTTAAGTCCATCACCCGAAGCTTGGGCTTGGGTCGCCGCGTGAAGCCCAAATAGTCCTCGGTGATCGCCGTCAACCGGTCGACCTCGCCCGTGATGCTGGACAGTAGCTGCGCAGCCTCCGGACCGGCCTTTTCCATCTCATCTTCAAGAAGCTCGACGTTGAGCGCGACGCTCGACAGCGGATTTCGGATCTCATGGGTAATCTGTGAAGCCATCCTCCCCACTGCAGCAAGGCGCTCTTGATTGATGAGCTTACGCTCACGCTCCTCAAGGGTCGCGGCCATCAAGTTAACCTCGCGCGCGAGTCGACTCACCTCATCGTCCCGTCGAGCATTGGCCCCGACGGAGATCCTCTGACTCCAATCGCCGCTCCCTAAGCGGCGCACGCTCTGGGTTAATCGATGCAGCGGTCGGAGAGTCAAAAGCACGGCCAAGGTCGCTAAGAGCGACACCAGAGCCGAAGCGATCGCAACGACCAAGGTAAACTGCTCCGCGCTTCGGCGCGCTCGCGTCGCGGCGCCTCGCTGGGTGTTCAAAGCGCGAGCGCCGGCTCGATCCAGCTCGAAAAACAGATGATCGATCTCATTTTGATGAGAGGCATCCCCCAACACAGTCGCCGTGTCTGCCTCGACATCCATCTCGACCAACGCCTCCAAGTCGGAGATCTGGGCGACCAATTGATGCACGGTCTCTAGCTGGTCGACGCCACCGATACGTTCCGGGTAGGCCAACGCCTGATCGAGGGGCAGACGAACCTCCCGCAGTCCGCTAACCCGTCGGTCCAAAGCCTCACGAATATTAAGAAGGTCCGCTCGTCCCAAGTTCGCCGCCTCGGGGTCACCGGAGTTTCTTACAAATCCACCAATGCGTGCCGACTGAGCCTGAGCCCTGGAAAGATTCTCACGGAAGGGAATGTAGACGGCCGTAAGCAAATCAAAACTCGCCCCTTGGCTCCGAAATTGATCCAAAATTGCGAACGCGGAAGCCCCATTCCCGACCACAACGATCAACACAAGGGCGACGATCCGCGCCGCTAAGCCTCCTCGGAAACGCAGCGGTGGGAGATCTGGGGCCATCGCCCGCCCGTCTTCATTCTCCCACATTCGCTCGCCAGTCTACGACAAGCCCCCTCCTCCAGTGAAATCCGACCTCACGGGGAACCGAACACCAAAAATGCCAAGGTTCTGGTCACGAGGCGATGCCGCCGTACATGGCCAACACGACCCCTGAACGGCAAACGATGGTTCACACAACTCCATTCAGATGCTCGTTTACGACCATCCTCCCTCTTTTCAGACAGAGCCCAATCATGGCAAACTGCGGGTCTAGAGTTGCTAATGATGGTCAACAATTCCCGATGGCTGGTTTCAGCGGTGACTGCCGCGTCCTTTGCTTCTTGTTTCACCTCACCCGTCATCGGACACGCCAGCGTGCAGGACGGCCCCCCCGAGGCTGGAAACGCCGTGCTTGGCTTTGACGGTGACGATCGTCTCGCGAACGAGTTCACGGCACTTCTTCGAGCTGAACTCAACCGGCGTAGACGCGGAAGTGATGCTGAAATGAGCCTGACCGATCTTCGGCTGGCGATGGGATGCGAGGACCATGATGTCAACTGTCTCGCCGAAGGTGGAGAGACTCTCGGCGTCGCCTCGCTACTCTTCGGAACGATCGCTCAAGACGCGAAAGGCTACACCATCGAGATCAAACGCGTTGACGTCGCTACGAGAGCCCTCGACACAACTGTGTCTCGCTCCTTCACTACCCTCGATGCTGCGGCCGCCAAGAGCCTCGCCGACGCTCTCTTTGTTCCACAGGCTCCCCGCCCTCTAGAGAGCGATCCCGCGATCGACCCGGCCCCATCTGTGGGTCTCTATTTTGGGCTTGAGGATAACACCCCCACGTGGAAATGGGTGGGGATGGGCGCAAGCGGTGCTCTCATGCTTGTCTCTCTTGGCACCGCGGTCGCCACCAGCTTGGCGCTCCGTCCCGACGGTAGGCTGCACACCGACTTGGTGAACGCGGCCCGAGACAGCCCCAACGACGCCAATCCTGCCAATGACATCAACCCGGACGCAAACGCGAATCTGTGTCAGCTCGCGCGCGTGGAGATTCGGCCCGACGAGGTCACCAATGGAGCGATGACCGTGATCTGCAACAAGACAGACACCTATACGACCCTTCGCAACACCGCATGGGTGGGCACCGCAGTCTTTGCGACGTCGAGCCTCATCTTTGGCACATTGCTCTTGCTGCATAGACACAAACAGTCCGAATCGGGTCTCGCCGGTCGCGATTTTCAACTCGGGGGCGCCCCGACGCCCGACGGTGGTTTTTTGATCCAGAGCGCCTTTAGATTCTGATCGAAGGACGCGGCATCGCCCCTAGTCGCAAACGGCGGTGATGTAGTCCGAATAGCTCTGTTTCTCGTCGGCCGTGAGCGCAGGACCCCCATCGGGCATCCTATGCCCCCAACTCGACTCCACGTTCGGTCGATAGGTGTTCATAATTTTCTGATAGAAGTAGCTCATCTGCGGGTCTCCGGGCTCGATGAGCTTGAGTCGACGGTTCCTCTTCGAGTAATCGCGATGGTTTTCCTCCGTCACCGGCTTCGAAACCAACGGGCTCTCCCCCCCCGAACCGTTGGGTCGATGGCAGCGGCCGCATGTGGCCACTTCGATCGCCCTGATTTTTTGTTCGAAAATCTCGGTAGCAACTTCCGGATCACACGAATCGTTGGAGAGACCACTCTCCCCAGGGCTCCCGGGCTGGACCACGGTGGCCTCGCCGCGAAGACAGCGAATTCCGTAGGCCGTTGAATGACCGTCCGGCCGGGCTTTTTGGCGATAGGTCGAACGGTAGCTTGGGCCCGCGTCGTCGGTCGATCCGCCACGCATCACCCGATATTGACCGGGCTCGAGATTCGCTATCTCGCTGTCGACGTCGAGCTCCGCTGCGTAAAAATCTTCTGCATACCAATCCAGGACCCACTCATAGACATTTCCGGCCATCTGCCGATGCCCCCAACGAGCGTCGCCCGCCTCGAATTCGGTCACCGACGCGACCGCGATCGGGGCCGATCCAGGTCGTACCGTCGCCGAGTTCACCTGTCGGTCAGCCCAGGAAAGCATCTGTCGTTTTCCGTCGTTTTCGACAGGCTCGCCCCACGGGTAGTAGCGGTTCTCGGCCCCACCCGCAGCCGCGTATTCCCACTCTGCCTCCGTCGGCAGCCGCCCACCATCCCAGATACAAAAGGCTGCGGCCTCGTACCAACTCACACAACCCACGGGGTGATTCTCGAAATTTTCTGCGGGATCTCTCCATTGCACTCTCGAATTGCAGGAACTGAGACTCTCCTTGAAGGCCTCGCTAGAATCCGGAAGGAACTCATCCCACTCAGAATTCCAACCGCTTCCGGGTAGGCTCGGATGGGCTCCGGCGCCGCTTTCAGGCCCAGCGCCCTCGTAGGCTTCGACGTACTTTCTAAATCTCGAAAACGTGACTTCATATTTGTCGAGCGAAAATCCGCTCACGTAGACGTCTCGCGCGGGGCGTTCGCTGTTGTTCGCCGACTTGTATCGTGAAATATTGTTGATGTAGTAGTCGGTGTCGCCTTCGCTTTGTCCCATGGAAAATCCCCCCCCGGGAACCGCAAGACTTGCGCAGCAATCATCGCCGTCACATTCATTTTTCTCCATCTCGGCGCATGAAGGAGGCACACAATCCTGGTCCGCGTCCGGGTAGCCCATTCCGTCCGGCCCGCAGCGAGTCACCCCATAGGGATGACTCGGCTTCGCTATGGCACATGCAACAGGCTCTCCGGGCTGGCAGCCCGCAGGTGGCTCGTCTCCGTCTCCGTCTCCGTCTCCGTCTCCGTCTCCGTCTCCGTCTCCGTCTCCGTCTCCATCTCCGTCTCCGTCGCCACAGGTCGGGTCGGGCTCGCGCTGCGTATCTCCCCCGTTCGCGGGCCCATCCAATTCTCCAGTCGCCGAATCGGTGGTCAAGGACTGCGATTCATTCGGCTCGGAGCCCCCGCACGACAAAATGAGAGGCCCCGCGACAACCGTCGCCCCGAGATGGATCGCTAGTCCCAAAGATGGGACACGGATATCGACTTTTTTGTTGCCCTGCAGAGTCACTATCATCATAGGCTTTGACAGTAGAAAAATGCTAGCCATCCGTCCAGGCAGTTTCTGCGTACGTCGGCCCAAGACAGAGTCGCGCAAACGGGTATGTCCCATCGACGACAGTCGAAGATCAACGCGACCTACGATCAAGGCCCGTCGATCTTCACGCGCCAAGCGCCCGCTTCGAACACCAAGATAAGGCTGTGCAACTTACCATCCGCCTGGGTCAACCGAACTTCAGCGCGCTCAGAATCGGACTCGATCAACTCGGCCTTGATGATCGCGCCCATGCGATCGATCTCCACCACCCGCAGCATCTCGTGGGCTTCGATTTTTCGACGCCCACCAACGTGATCGCTCGCTTGCTCCGCTCTCGATTCGAGTTGAGCCACCACTTTCCGTTCAAGAAGTGGAAGCAGAGTCTCCACATCACTGCTGCGACAAGCCCGCGCAAATGCCCGTGCCGCCGCAACCGGCGCCCCCTCTTCGGTCGCCGAGCTCGAGCAGCCCACACAAAGAACAAGCGAGCCCCAAAGCCCGAGGTTCATTCTCAGTGCCTTACGAAAAAAGCGAGTCACGGTGCAGAATCTTTGATGGATCGTTTGTGCATACCAAGACGCTTAAGCAATTCGCGAAGATAATAGCGGGTGATCCCAGCATCGGCGGAGGCGCGGCTCAAATTTCCTCCTGTGCGCGCAAGAAGTCTGCCGAAATACGCGCGCTCGAAACGCTGCAATACCACCTGCTTCGCTTCTTTAAACGGAATCCCAAAAATCTCTTCCGAGTACTCACTCGATTCGCTTGGAGGCTCGGCCTCCGCCGCGGTCTTGGCAACGACCTGCGGGGTATCCACGCGACGACCGAGATGGAGGTCCGCAGGCTCAATCGTGCCGCTCGCTAGGTAGGCCGCCCGTTCGATGGTGTTCTTTAGTTGCCGAACATTGCCTTCCCATCGCTGCTGTTCAAGGATGCGGCGCGCCGCATCCCCGAGCTTCGGCGCCTCGCCTCGCGCCCGCGCAAAGTCTTCAAGAAATCGCTCAGCGAGCAGCACAACATCCTGCCCACGGTCGCTCAGGTCTGGAAGGTCGACGGTCATCACCGACAGCCGAAAATACAGGTCCTCTCGAAAGTCTCCCTGCCCGACCATCTTTCGTAGGTCTCGATGCGTTGCCGCGACGATCCTGACATTGACCTGCCGCAGCTCGTTGTCTCCAATACGTTGGGTTTCGCGTCGATCCAAGACTCGAAGCAGCTTTGGCTGAAGCTCTAGCGGGAGCTCACCAATCTCATCCAGAAACAGCGTGCCTCCGTCAGCTTCTTCAAAGACCCCTGGGCGATTTGAGATCGCACCGGTAAACGAGCCCTTTTTGTGCCCCAGAATCGTTGCCTCGGCGAGCTCCCGGGGCAGCGAACCGCAGTCAAGCACGACAAACGGTCGCGCTGCGCGGGACGACTCGTCGTGCAACGCCCGCGCGACCAGCTCTTTGCCGGTGCCGGTCGCCCCCCCAATCAGTACATTCATGTCCGTCGGCGCCACTTTTTCGAGAACCGCAAACACCTCTCGCATGCTGGAACTCCGTCCCCACATCGCTCCGAAGTGATCCTGTTTCGAGAGCTGAATCTCCACTTCGTCGGCGGAGAGAAAACAGATTTCGGTCTTGCCGATCGAGAGCTTGGCACCTGGCTCCAACCACGCCTCTCGCACCCGCAACCCATTGATCGTTGTACCGTTTGTGCTGTCAAGATCACGCAGGAGCGGACCTCTCTCGTGATGAAGATCGATCTCAACGTGGGTGCCGCTCACCGCGGTGTCCGTGAGCGTAAGATCGTTGACCGCGCTTCGACCGATGGTAATCCGTGAACGGGTGATCTCAACCTGCGCGCCCTCATCTGGCCCCTCTGTGACCCGCAGGATCACACGGCGGATCTGAGTGTGTCGCTTCACCGCCGAGAAGAAACTCGTCGTCATCCGCGTCTCTGCAAGTTCTGTCTTGGATTTCGGCACGGCGTGAAGTTTGCTCCGCGGGTTGAGGGAGAGGGTCGCATGAAGTGTGGTGACGTGGCCATACTGAGCCGATCGAGCCGCGCCCCCCCCTGAAGACTCGCGGCACCGTTTCCGTCAATTCAGAAGGTCATCAGCATTGCGCACGACCCGTAGATGCGAACGATCGCTCGGCTTGGAGACTGCGCCTCCTCGCTGCCCTGTGTTCGACTGCCAAGGTTGCGTGACAAACAAAAGCGCGACGCCTCCCGAGACGACGAGGGGGAGCAACAATACCCACAGCCCACCTTCCGCGGCTCCGCTCATCATCTGGGACCCTGCAGCCACAAGAATCAGAACGCCTCCGAGGAGACCGACTGTCCTTCCACGCAAGAAATGACTCGCAACCGGTCGAAAGGTCTGTCGTCCATAGGCGACCGTAAACGCGACAGCCACCGCCATATCAAAAGGGGCAGATCCACCGATCTCCGGCAATGCCATCGAAGGTATGGCAAGAGCGAGTACGACCACCGCAGCGTTCCCAACGATCCCCGAAACTGCTGCCATGACCAAGAAACGTTTCGTTCCCCAAAACTCTTCGAGCTGACCGCCGAGTATCCACTGCACGAGCAAGGTGATTGCGAGCGCGGCAAGTTGACGATCTGGATAGACAAAGAGGGAGCTGAGCAGTTGCCACACCCGGTCACCGACAGCGACCCCTGCGGCATCGAGACGAAGCGAATGGGCAAAACCGAGATCGCCCAGCAGCATGCTCCCGAGAAAAGATATCGCGAACAGGACAAAAGCGCCGCGCGTAAACCGTGGAAGCACGACGGTAGTGTAGCAGTGCCCGGGCGAGTCGGTAGACACCGTATCCTCTTCCTACAGCATGCGCCTATCACGCGAAACCTGAGATCAATGTGGCCCGAGTTGGAACACTTTTGCCCAAATCGCCACTTTTTTGGGTCTTTGGCTTGAGCACAGGACACTCCGCCCATGTCTGCGGAACGGCGCCGTCACCGAGTCTTTTTTACGAAGCGCACGGAATACCACCTGCGGGGCGACGAATGCGTCGGCGTGCGAGATCGCGGATCCACGCTTTGGTTGGTTGACCATGCAGCGCTGCGACTGCGTGCTCTCCGCCTCCCTCGTCCGGGTGGTGGCGCCTCTTGGATCGGCCGGCGCATTCAATTTTGGGGACGACACAGCGACGTACTCACCTCGCCGATCGTGAGCGTGAGTCGCCCCGAGCTTCCCGAGCTCCACGCCTACTGCAGCCAGGCGAAACACGGTGAATTTGTCAGCGACGAGGCACGCGTGGAGCTTCAAGCGGCGTTCCCGGCCCCCTGAAAACGCGCCCGCGAGCATTCTCGCAGAAGACTCAGTGCGGTGAAGCGGGGGACTCATCCGGGTCCTCCGCATCTTCGTGCTTGTCTTCGTGAGCATGCTCGTCTTCGTGAGCATGCTTGTCTTCGTGAGCATGCTTGTCTTCGTGAGCATGCTTGTCTTCGTGAGCATGCTTGTCTTCGTGAGCATGCTTGTCTTCGTGAGCATGCTCGTCTTCGTGAAGGAGGTCTTCGGCATCAACCGCTGCGACTTCCCCTTCATCCGGTCCACTGAGGTCATCCCCACTCCCAGGGGACGCGCCGGCCCTCGCCTCACGCTCCATCTCGAACTCGGCGGTTTTGGCATAAGGGTTGATGATCCACGCAAGTCCTACACTAATGAAATACAGCAGGACCATGGGCGCGGCCATCATCAGCTGGCTGACAGGCTCTGGAGGCGTGAGCAGAGCGGCGAGAACCACGATCGCCAACATCGAAAATTTCCAAGCCTTGAGCAGCGTACGCTCCGTCACCATCTTGAACTTTGCCAAGAAAGTAATCAGCAACGGAAACTCAAAGACGAGACCAAAAGCCAAAATGATCTTGCTTGTACCCTTGTAGTACGCGCTCATTTCTGGCTGCACCAGCTCCCCATCGGACGTGTATTCGATAAAGAACTGATAGATGAAGGGGACGACGTAGCTGTACGCAAATGCGGCCCCCATAAAAAACATGATCCCGCTGACAATCACGAAGGGAATCACAAACTTTTTTTCTCGCGCGTAGAGTCCCGGTGCGACAAACATCCACCCCTGGTAGGCGGTAATGGGCAGTGACAGGCCAATGCCGGTCATAAACGCCACCCAAAAATCCACCATCACAGGAGCTTGCATGTTCAGCGCCTGGAGCTGGGGAGCCCCCTCACGCCCCGCATTTTGCCATGCATTCACTAGGGGGAGCTTGAGCGCCAGGGTAATTGCATCGATGTATACAAAAGCAACGACGGCCCCCACCACCAACCCCACCACCGTCAACATCAAACGTTTTCGCAGCTCGGTGACGTGGTCAAAAAAGGACATCGGCTGGTCGCCCTCGGGTCCGGCGGCGAAGCCTTCATGCTGATTGGTATCCTTGCTGCTCTCCTCGGCCATGATCTCGCCTTTTTGTTAGTCCTGGTTCTCGCGCGACGAGATGCTCGGCGTTTTCGCAGGGAAGGGGGCTTGGGCGCGCGCCTCCTCCTCAGCCGGACCGGAGTCCGTACGGCTCGAGGGCTCGGACTCGGGCCGTAAAGGCGAAGCTTCACGGGTCTCGCCAGTCGCTACGGAGTCGTTGCTGCCGGCGCTCGGGGGAGTTGCCGCCTTCGGCATAGGTATAGGCGGCGACGATTCAACCTGACGTTCCCTGACCGAGTCTCGACGTGCCGCGATTCGTGCCTCAAGCTTGGCCTTGGCGAGCTCTCTGCGCGCAGCTTGCTGAACCTTTTGTACGTCGCCCCGTGCCTTCTCATAGGCACCCTTCACGTCGTCAAACGGGGCGCGGAGTTCCTCATCGTCGAGCAACGCGCTGCGGAACTGATCCGCAACCCGCCGAATCGTTCCGTAGTAGCGCGCCACGGTGCGCGCCAGCTTAGGCAGCTCCTGCGGTGGAAAGAGCAGCACCGCCAGGCCGGCGATCACTAGGATCTCGAGCATCCCGAGGCCGAACACGCCGGCACTATAACAGCTTCTCGGACAAATCGTGCCTTCGGTGTCGACGAAGCCGTGGATGGCCCGATGCAGGCCGTACGATTGAGTCCACACGCCCATTGCCCTGAGCAAGACCTCGCCCAGAACCTTCGGAGGCAACATTCGCTCTCTCCTCGCGGCATCTGCGACTCTTCGCTCGACCTACACGTGCCAACATCGCAGAACGCACGGATGCCCGCGATGCCCGCGATGCCCGCGATGCCCGCGATGCCCGCGAACTAGCCCTGAAATAATTTCGCCAAGGCCTGACGCTGTTCGTCCGTGGTAACCCGGATCGTTTGTAGACTCTCAACGATCGCGTCCACATTTTGAGTCTGGCCATGATGAGCCTCGCTCAATTGACTGACCATCTCGCTGATCGCTCCGATCGCCCGGGTAATCTGCCGACTCCCCCTGGTTTGCTCCTGGGTCGAGCGCTCGACGTGCCGCGTGATGGCTTTCATCTTCTCTGCAGACCGCATAATTTGTTCAGCACCGCGCGCTTGCTCCGAGGTTGCCGTCGCTACCTGTTGGACCGTAGTCGCTACCAAATTGATCGCGTCTGTCACCTGCTTAGAACCTTTGGTTTGCTCAACGGTCGCGCGAGCGATCTCGCGGACCATCTGAGTCGAGCGGCGTGCCGAATCGGAAATGCGCTTGAGCGAATCCTCTGCCTGATGACTCACGCGAACGCCGTCCTCGACACTCTTGCTTGATCGCTGTACCGCCTCGACCGCGTTGTAGCTCTCGTGCTTCACCGCCTTGATGATCTCCGCGATCTCCTTGGTCGATGTCGCCGAGCGCTCCGCCAGATCTTTGATTTCATCGGCGACCACAGCGAAGCCCTTTCCGTGTTCACCGGCTTGCGCAGCGATGATGGCGGCATTCAAAGCAAGCAAATTTGTTTGCTCGGCGACGTCATCGATCACGCTTAGTATTTTTCCGATCTCGCCAATACGTCGGCCTAGCCGGTTGATCACGCTCACAGCATCTGCGGAATAGGTCTTGATCAGATTGATGACCTCGATCGTGCGATTGATGGCATCAACGCCGCCCTCAGCCGCCCATACGACCTCCTCAGACAACTGAGCGGTCTCATTCGCGTTGTTCTCCACCTGCTGAATCGAGATATCCATCTCATTCATCGCCGAAGATGTCTCTTCGGTCGTAGAACTCAGCGCCTCGATATTTTTGGCGACTTCTTTTACAGAAAAAGTCATCTCTTCAATAGAGATCGCGGTCTCCTGAACCGAGGCCGCAAGGTTGAACATGCTCTCGGCAACTTCGTCGTTGGCGGCGGCCATCTCCAGGATTGAGCTCGAGCTCTCCTCGGCGTTCGACGCCAACAGCTCGACATTGTCGGCGATCCCCTTGAGCCCGCCACGCATATCCTTAAGCGCCACAAGATTGGTATCGACCTCGGTCCCAAAGGTGTCGATGAGTCCTCCGAATTGTCCAAACAGCGCGGGGTCGGGTCCGGCCTGACCCTGCATTTTGACCATCTCCGCCTCGAGATTGACTCGCGCGGCCGCCAATCTCTCAAGCTCGCCACGAACGGCCACGGCCTCGGTCCGCAGAGCATCTCGCTCGGCGACCGCCATATCTCGTTCAGCATTGGCCTGTTTCACGGCTGCTCGCAACGCCGCAAGCCCCGAGGAATTCTTGGGCGCCTTTTTGCTCGCCTTCTTGCTCGTCTTCTTACGAACCTTTTTCTTAGCACCCGCGCTCGTCGGCATACCTCGCTATTCTACGTCCACCTGACGGTGGAGTACACCGTCAAGGTGTACTGTTTCTGGTCCACTCGGAGTCCGGCTTTGGGGCGTGTGATTCGCGCGTGTCCAAACACGCTGCCCACCTAGAGCAGAGTCAGCTGGGTCGAACGGCTATGGGCAACCACAGTCGCCCCAACCCCCTCCAGCCAAGCTCGTCCCGCGCTGGCCCACTCAGGATCCCCTCGAAGAAGAATCTTCGGCGCCCCGCATGCTCGCCAAAATTTCTCCAACGTCGGTCGATCGATGCGCCCGGGACACCCCGCTTCGACGACCTCGACCCCCGGCCGCCCGGCCGCCCACCGGTGGGATTGAAGTCGCACCTCTTCGGGGGCGGAGACCAGGATCATCGTCGATACACGAGACCGCTCCAACGCTGGGGCCAGCACGGCGTCGTGGGGCCATAGCAGCAACGAGCCCTTCGGGTCGCAGCGGTCCAAATAGGGGGCAAAACGAGGGTGCGCAGCCAATGGGATCGAATCCCCCACGAGCTCTGCGACCTGCCTCGCGGCGAGCACATCCGCCACACACAGCGCCACGTTCCCACCTAAGCCCACCAGGGTTCCTAGACCGTGCACGCTGAGCGCACGAAATTGGCGCTCAAGCGTCCAGTCGGCCTCCGCCCGTAAGCAGAGCCAGTCGGTGGCGCGCGCTCGCGCCCCTTCTCTCGCCAGGGACCAAGTATAGAGGCAACGAATCCCTCCCCGACGGGCCTGCATCGACAGTGATGCGCCCCCGAAGGGCAGACCCGAGGCGACCGCCTCGAGCCTTAGACGGCCGACGCCAAACTCCCGTTCAAAGTCCGCAACCACCGTTCGCGCCAGGGCATGACGCTGGCTCGCGCTGAGCCGTGTGCGAGCCAAGGCCTTGATCAGGTCTCGATGGGCGATCCAGGCTCCGGCGGCGAGCTTTTGTGTCGCGCCCACATGGGTCAAGAAGGTGGTCCGTTTCCCGTCACATTCATCGATCGCCAACCGTTCACGGGACAGCATTCCCTGGACGATCTGCAGTTCAGCATCGTCTCGACTCATGGGAGCCGACCTTGTCTCGCCGCCTTCGCGGCGCGTTTGCGAGTCCGCGCTTCACCAAAAAAATTCCGCAGTAGCTCCGCGCTCTGCGAGGCCAGAACACCGGCGACAACGTCAAGACGGTGATTGAGCCGCGGATCGTCGCACACGCGATATAAAGATCGGACGGCGCCGGCCTTGGGGTCCTCAGCGCCGTAGACCAAACGAGCGAGGCGGGCGTTGACGATCGCCCCGGCACACATTGGGCAGGGCTCTAGAGTGACATAGAGCGTCGCACCATCGAGCCGCCATCGCTGCGCTCCCTGACAAGCCTCGCGCAGCGCCACGATTTCTGCGTGCCCCGTGGGATCGTGTGCCCGTTCACGGTTGTTAAAACCCTGGCCCACTACAGCGCCTCGGCTGACGACAAGAGCCCCGACGGGGACATCGCCGCGCTGTGCCGCGCCACGCGCAAGTTCGAGCGCCATCTCCATGTAGTCTGCGTCGCTGGGCACGTCTGGAGCATCGCGTCTCGGGGATCCCCGTGCAACGAACGCAGGCATATTCGTCGGTGAGTCGCGCCAACATCGTCCCGGCGGGCCCTTTGCGCTCGCGCATTTTTCTCACTCACCTCAATCGTCGCACTGCCCAGCGTCTGAAATCGGCGCAAAATCAATGCTCTCCAACGTCCCACGCATGTCGGCAGTTTCCTGGTTCACGTGCCCCGCGGCACCGGCCTGCAAGGTCGCTGGCAGCGGTCGGCTCTCTCCTTTCAGGAGGGTCCATTCGCCCTGTGCGTCGGTGCGATAGGCCATCCCGAACCAATCGCCGACTCGACAAATGCGCAAATCGCCCTCCGCGGTCGGCCACAGCTCCGCGCCAAAGTCTGTCGTCGAGTTGATGGTGTGGCTCCACTCTACGCTGAGTGAATTGTCGTCGTGTCCAAAAAACAACGCCATCAAATTTTTGCCGTTGCCATCCGCGTTGCGGAGCATTAGCCCTGCCGTGCGATACTTTGATCCGGGTGCCAACGCGGGCTCGCTAACCCAATGTGCCCGCACGTGGCTGTCATCATGAAATCGCCAGTCATTTGCTTGTAGACCAATACGCTGGTCCTATCCTGATACCAAGGACTCCATGGGCTCGGTTCCACTCGTAGCGCGCCATCGAAGACCGTGACCTCCGCACCGGTCGTATCGAAAATCGACCAACCATCGAAGTTGCCATCTTCAAAATCATCACTCTGATCGGTGAGTTCGTCGCCGTCTCCGTCTCCATCTCCCTCATCGACACAAGCATTTGAGATACAGCGGAGTCCATCAAAACAGATCCCCGTGCTCCCCTCGTCTGTCACGCAGGGGCAACCTGCCGTGCCCTCGTCACATTTTTGTCTAAAATTGTTTTTACAGGCCGAAAGCGCGGGGAGCAGGGCGGCGAGAAGAGTGAGGCTCCGCATTGCACAACCGTACCGCCCTCGTTTCAGCGATATGGAGCCGAATTGAGTCGCTTGCCCGAGCGGGAGTCCCTGGGTGCTCGACTTTAACCGTGCGCACGAGGCCCATCTTCGACCCCTGCTTCCCACAATAGAGAAAAGGCAGTTGAACAATCAACTGCCTTTTCTCTATTCTAGTGCACCCGGAGCGATTCGAACGCCCGACTTTCGGTTCCGTAGACCGACGCTCTATCCAACTGAGCTACGGGTGCAGGATTAGGTTGAGGGAGCGCTGTGTAGCAAGACGCCGCGTTTCGTGCAAGCGCCAGGCGAGCCTTTGTCGCTCATGACTCCGTGAGAACCAACAGTGCCATGGCGATCGCATTGTTCCCAACATGTACGAAAATCGCGCATGCGAGCCGACCGGTGCGCCAGTAGGCAAACGAAAAACATAGCGCGAGCCAACAGTAGGTAGGCACGCCCGTCAGGTTCCCGTGCACCGCAGCAAAAACAAGCGCGCTGACGACATAGGCAGAAAACGGCCCGACTTGTTGATGCAAGCGACGAAAAAGCTGGCGCCTAAATAGGATCTCTTCAGCGATCGGTGCGGCCACCACGGCCATGCTAGCGAGCACCAGCAGATCCAAATTCAGTCCACCACGTACGATATCGATCACTCGCTGCTGCTCTTGAACTGGTTGACCGAGACTCTCGGCCAACCAGCCAACAACCACACTCCCGCCAAGCGCCACGACGATCGTCAGCAGCGTCCATCGAAGCGCGCGGGCCCATGGCATCATCGCAGGCCGCGGGACCAGCGGGACCTTGGGTGCCGGCAGACTCCTCTCGATCCCCATGTAAAATGCGCCTCCCACAAACATTCCCATGGGTCCTGCGACAAAAGCGCCCCAAGGACTTTCGGCCTCCGTGGGTAAGATCCCCGCAAACATCAACAACCCTGAGAAAAGAATCCCCCCGGTCAGCCCCACCGCGAGCACCGTCACCTCTGCGCTGCCCGCCAACAGCCCCGAAATCAATCGGGTGGCTTTTTCGGACGACTTTCTGTCCCCTGGTACAGCGTGGGCGACTTCCGGCGCAGGTGCACTGCCCCTGCGCGTGGTGCTCTTGGTCACTCAGCGACTGTGCCCCCTCGGCCTCGGCCCAGCAAGGGGGAGGCGAGTTCTGTGATTTTCAAAGAGCCGATGACTTGCAAGCGAGCACGAAGGTCGCTAGCTTCCCCCTTGAAATTTTGGGCCAGGTGCCTGGAACTTCAGGGGCTGTGACCGAGAGGCTGAAGGTGCAGGATTGCTAATCCTGTGTAGGGGCAACCCTACCGAGGGTTCGAATCCCTCCAGCTCCGCAGAGAGTGTCATCATCGAGATGACACTCTTTTTTTTTGCCCATCGCCTGCCAAGCATACTCAGAACCGGGCCCTCGACGAATCCCAGCGGCCTTCCCTGTGATACCTTCGGGACGCCATGGCCGGCTTCCAACGCCTTTTTATCGCCAACCGCGGGGAGGTCGCCGTTCGGGTCGCTCGCGCCTGCGACAAGCTCGGCATCACTCCCGTCTTTGGTGTCTCCACTGCCGATGCAGATGCGCCCTACGCACGTGACCGTGACCGTGTCTGTCTGGGCCCCGCCCGCTCCACACTGAGCTACCTCGCCATGGAGCGGGTCGTCCAAGCCGCCGTTCAAAGCGGCTGTACGGCACTGCATCCAGGGTGGGGATTCCTGGCTGAGAACCCCGTCTTTGCCAGCCTGTGCGAACAACACGGCGTAACATTTGTCGGCCCCCCCGCGCATATCATGGCGCTCATGGGCAAGAAGAGCCCTGCAAAACGAGCGATGCGCCATGCCGGCCTGACCGTAATTCCCGGCAGCGATGGGATCTTGCGTGACATCGAACACGCGAGGGAGGTCGCGTCCGAGATCGGCTATCCGGTTCTACTCAAGGCGGAGAGTGGCGGAGGTGGCCGTGGAATGCGCGTCGTTCGAACTCCCGCAGATCTGGTCCGCGCCTACAACGAAGCGAGCGCCGAATCTCGTAGCTGTTTCGACGACTCCCGGCTCTACCTAGAACGGCTGATTGAGGGTGGCCGGCACGTCGAGATTCAGCTCATGGCGGACCGCTACGGCAATGTGATCCATCTTGGTGCCCGCGACTGCACCGTTCAGCGCAACCACCAAAAACTCATTGAGGAGTCCCCCGCACCCACGCTCGACCCCGCAGAACGAAGCCGCACCCTCGCCGCAGCGGTCGCCGCCACCTCCAAGATAAAATACGTGGGAGCGGGAACCATCGAGTTTTTGCTCGACTCGGGAGGCAAGGGTCCACCTCTCTTGCGTTTCATGGAGATGAATACACGTCTGCAAGTCGAACATAGCGTCAGTGAGATCCGTTCTGGAATCGATCTTGTCGCAGAACAGATTCACGTCGCAGCGGGTCGGCCACTCTCCGTCTCCCAAGAGGACGTCGCGCTCGAGGGCCATGCCATCGAATGCCGCATCAACGCGGAGGACCCCGCAAATAACTTTCGACCCACACCAGGTCGAATCACCACCTGGAACACCCCTGTGCCCATCGATGGTGAGCTGCGCATCGAGACCCATGTGGACAGCGGCTACACCGTCTCGCCCCACTACGACAGTTTGATCTGTAAAGTCGTCACCCGCGGCAACAACCGCGATCAAGCCTGCGATCGAATGCTCGCAGCCCTCCGCGCTTTCGAAATTGAAGGCATCAAGACGACCATCCCGATGCATCTAAAAATCCTCGCAAGCCCCGATTTTCGCACCAACAACTACGACACCCGCAGCATTCCCGGCTGCTAGAGAACCAGATGGCAAAGGTCCCACTCGTCCCCATCGGCAGTTCCCGCGACTCCAATCCCGATTCGCACGACTTCGAGAAGCACCGATCCCAGGTGCACAAGCGCGAAAAAATTCTCGGCGAACGCCGTCGCGCTGTGCACTGCGGATGGGGCGAAAAGTACATCGATCGCGTGCACAAAAAGGGGCAGATGACCGCCCGCGAGCGCCTTGAACAACTCAAGGACCATGGCTCACGACTCTTCGAGGTTGGAACCTTCGTCAATGACGAGGTTGAATTCGGCGCAAAAAAACTACGTTCCCCCGGCGCCGGTGTCGTCACAGCATTTACGCTGGTCGAAGGCCGCTGGTGCATGGTGATCGCCAACGACAACACCGTCGCCTCGGGGTCCTGGTGGCCTCGCACCCCCGAAAAGATCGAACGTGCGCAGACCATGGCCCTACGCATGCGCATTCCAACAATCTATTTGGTGGACTGCAGCGGCTTATTTTTGCCCGAACAATCGCGTTCTTTCCCGGGGGCCACGGGCGCAGGACACATCTTCAAGATGAACAGCCTGCTCAGCGCCCAAGGAGTCCCGCAGATCGCGGGAGTCTTCGGCGACTGCATCGCCGGTGGCGGCTACATGCCCATCATCAGCGATCGCGTCTACATGACGGAGCGCGCCTACATGGTGATCGCTGGCGCCGCGCTCATCAAAGGCGCAAAGAGTCAAAAGATTACCAGCTTGGACATCGGCGGTCCCGAGGTCCACGTGCACAAGAGCGGCTGCGCCGACGTACGTGTCCCGAACGACACCGTCCTTATCGACTGTCTTCGCCGGGAAGTTGCCAATCTCCCATCCAGCGCCGTCGACTACTACCGCGGAGCCCAGGGGGCGGCCGGAGCCTCAGACCCTCATTTTCCGGCCCATGAACTCGCAGGTCTGATCCCACCGGGACACCGAGAGACCTACGACGCTATTGAGGTCTTGGCGCGCCTAACCGACCAAAGTCTTTTCTGGGAGATCATGCCCGAGACTGGCCACGAAATGATCTGTGGGGTCGGCAGGGTAGGTGGCCTCTATGCCGCCTTCATCATCAACCGTCAGGGCCTCGTCGCCAACCCTGATCAACCTGGCTATCAGCGTCCGGCATCGATCCTCTACCGCGAAGGCATCGCTAAAATTTCGGCTTTCTCAAGGGCCTGCAACGCGGATGGCATCCCTATCATCTGGCTTCAAGATATCTCCGGCTTCGACGTGGGCGCCGAGGCCGAAGCCCTCGGCCTGCTCGGCTATGGTTCAAATCTGATTTACACCAACAGCACCAACGATGTACCCATGTTTACCGTCCTGTTGCGCAAGGCCTCAGGTGCCGGATATTACGCCATGGCTGGAATGCCTTACGACCCTGTCGTCCAATTAAGCACGACGCTCTCCCGCCAAAGCGTCATGGAAGGCCGTACGTTGGCGATCGCCGCCCACAACACCAAGCTCGACGATGACTTCGAGATCATCGCCCAAGACCCTGAAGAACGAGCCCGGATCGAGACCAGCATGTCTGCGGTGGCCTCACGCATCGAGGCCGACATGGATCCCTATGTTGCCGCCCGACAGATGGACACTGACGAGATTGTTGAATTAGGCGAGCTACGCGACTATCTGTGTACGTTCATTGAGATGAGCTATCAGAACACCGGGTCCCGTCGCATCAAAAATCCTCGAATCTGGAGCCTGCACGACCTCGCGGTGCTCACGGGCGGAGAACAAGCATGACCCACGACCCTCCAAGCTTGCTCGCCCTTGCGCTTCACGACGAAGGAAAAATCGTTCTACGCTCCCCTGGAGTCGGCTTCTGGCGAAATCCGCCCCTGCCGGGCACCCTTCTGCGCCCCAACGATCCCATCGGCTGCCTTATCGTGCTCGGTCGAAGGATTCAACTGCACCTCCCACCCGAGGCCTACGGTCGGGTTGTTGCTGCTCAAGGAGCAACATCGGCGACCCGGGCGGTACAGTACACCGAGCTCCTACTCACACTCGATCCCGTTTCAGCAACCGAGCTCTTCCCCGCAGCCCAAGCCGATACTGACGATCACGAAGGTGCCTCCTCCGTACTTCGGACCCGCAGCAGTGGCCGTTTTTATGCTTCACCCGCCCCTGAGCGAGCCCCCTTCGTCTCCCCGGGAGAACGCATCGAGAGGGGTCAAACAATCGGTCTTCTGGAGGTCATGAAGACCTTCACGCGCATCCAATTCAAGGGTCCAGAAATCCCCCAGAGCGCGACCATCGTCCAGATATTTGCCAGCGACCAGACAGACCTCGAAGCCGGAGATCCGATCTTAGAGTTCACCATCGAGGCGCCCCACTCCACCCCATAGGGCCTTTTGCCCGCCGCCCACGACGGCAGTGCGCAGAGCGCCTTGACAGTCGTTTGTACCCTACGGGACCCTCGGCCCGAAAACGGATGATTATGCTTTGCAATCGCGACCATTTTTTGCCTCTCTCGATTTTTCTCGCCTCGGTCGTCGTATTGCCTTCGTGCGCTGACGATGGCGCGAAGGATGAGAACTCCTCTGGCGATGGCGACGGCGATGGTGACGGTGACGGTGACGGTGACGGCGACGGCGACGGCGACGGCGACGGCGACGGCGACGGCGACGGCGACGGCGACGGCGACGGCGACGGCGACGGCGACGGCGACGGCGACGGCGGAACCCCGTCCGTTGAGTCTTCAAGCCCAGCAGGAGGTGAATCAGGGGTCTTCGAAGATGCCACGCTCGAAATTAGATTCACGGAGGCGATGGACCAAGCCTCCGTTGAAGCCGCATTTGAATCCACTGACATCCAGGTGGCGTCCTTCTCTTGGAACGATACGGGCGACATCGTCACCATGACTCCCACTGAAAAATTTGTGTACACACAAGGGACAGATCCAAATGATGTTGTGCCGAATTCCTACGCCTACACCCTCAATATGGCCGCGAAAGATCTTTCGGGGAACTCGCTCGCTTCGAACTATGATGTCTCTTTTTCAGCCCTCATGGAGATTACGACAACCCTCGACGGCGTCCCGGATTTGAGTGGCACCGTCGATGCAAACGGGACTGCCAATTCCGCTGGATGTCAGGTGGGCGACACCGACGCCGACGCTTGGGTGCGCTGCGGCCAGTCGTTTCGCCTGGGTAATATTCCCATCTACACACTTGTCATCGTCAGCGCCACCTTTATCGTGGAACAGCAGGCCAACGATTTCGCGACTCTCTTCACGGACCTTGGCCCGAACCTCACTCTCCACCACTCCACCTACACGAGCCTCGATGCGTCCTCCACCGGACTGGATGCAACCTCGACGCAAGTCGATGTGCTCGCCACCAACGGGGACACAGGGAACAAGACCGTCGACGTGCGAGAACAGGTCGTCGACGACTGGTTCGCCACTCAGGCCCTCGGAACCTCAAATTTTGTGCTTCGTTTTGACTCGGACACGAACAGCAATGCAAAGGGTGAGACCGTCGCCTTTATGAGCCCAACGATCGAGGTTCAGCTTCTCGTCCCTTAGTCGAAAGATCAAAGGTCCATAGGACCCCCGAGATACCGTCGATGGTTGATCGAACTCGGCGCGCGGCCTTTCTATTCTATCAACGACGACCTCAATGTCAGCTCTTAGCGAGCTTCCGAGGAAGTGGACGACATTCCCGACATCAGGTTCAGGAATAGATACCGGACGACGCAGGAGATTCCTGTGGGCAAGTGCTCAAGTCTGCAGAGGATCCTGGTCGACGCCCCGATGATCGATGCGCGCGATTTGCGGACACCGAGGCGTTCGGGTCCTGCTGCGCTATCTAGCCTCGATGTTGCCGGGGCCTAGAGACCGACGTACCACGGGTTTCCCGCCCATCCAGCCGAAACGAGGAGGGTCGTTCACAGCTCGCGTAGACGTGTTCGACGGTCGATGAGCTCTCTGCGCTGTGCATCCGGCGCTCGCGTTGACATGGGGCTCCAAACCCGCCTAACCATGGCGTGGCCGCGCTTCGACACTCCCTTCGATACGTGAGCCCCCGAGGAGAATCCTATGAAGTTGACGAAAATCGCATTTTCCGCATCTGCTTTGGCCCTGTCTTTGATTTCAGCCGACTGCGGCGGCGGTGGTTTTACGATCAAGAGCTCACAGCTTACGGCTGGCGGTGTCTACGTCGCCTACAACCTTGGCTGCAAGACCGGCTGCGAGTCCATTCAACGTGGCGACCTCATCCAGACCATCGATGGCAAAGACGTGGGGGCCTCGACCGATTTCAACAACGCAAAAGTACAAGACGGGCAACCTCACACCCTGAGTATCTTTCGCCCCTCCGAAAAAACGACGACGAGCGTCAAAATTGTCGCCGAACCCAACAACTCGATGCCGGAGTTTCAGGACGCGCCCCCCTTTTGGACCGTAGGTGCCGCGCAGCTTGACGAGGCCCCCGCTTGGGCACGCCGCCGCCTTTTTGGCCACGCCATGCCGCAGCTGACCTTGACTAACATCGACGGCGGGTTTGTCACCGGACGCGATATCCGTGGAAAGCGGCATATGATCGTGATGTTCGATTGGTCGAGCAACTCCGATCTAGCCAACGGCGCAACCTACATGCAGATGCTGCAAAAGGCCCAAGCCGACCTCAAAAGCTCGGGCTTTCACATCATTTTTGCGCAGGTCCCCTTCGTTTCGCAACGCACCCGACCTCCGATGAATGACACTGATCTTCGTCAATTCTTCAAGGACAAGCAGGTCAGCAAGGGCCAGGGAGGTCCCCTACCGAGTCTTCCCATGTACCGCGTGCCCAACGTACAAGAGGAGAATGCCTCCCGACAGGTGGGCATGGAAGGATCTTTCACCGTCAACGAGGCCATGGGTCAGGCTCCAGTGATCCTCATCACCGATACCGATGGCATCATTCGCTGGCACTCCGCGGGGCTCACCCCAGACCCGGCTCCAAACAGCGCCATGCCGGAGGCCGTACACACGATGAACAAGGCGATCCTCTTCGCCTTGCAAGTCATCGCCAAAGAGTAGGCCGGGCCGCCTGCTTAGCCGGCCGGCGGGGGAGGATTTGAGACCAACTCAAGGCCTCCCCCAGTCATGTCGGAATAGGTGTAGGGACTCACCAACTCCAAAGTCTCGTGCTCCAGCTCATAGGTGTCTGGATTGACCTTGAAGGCAGAATTTGTCACCGGGTCCGGTACCCATACATAGCCTTCGACATCGATGCTAACGCCTACAGGCTCGACGCAGCCTTCGATCGGGATCACCTCATCGCCGATGGTACGCGTCGCCACATCGAACTCGACCAACCCACAGGGGGCATTGGCTGCCGCCCATGCGCGTCCCAGCCGATCGATTTGAATGCCCCGGAGCATCACGCTGGAGGACTCGCCAACGACAACCCAATTTCCGGTCTCCACGTCGAACACCCCAGCTTGCCCCGTCAGACTCGAGATCCAAGGATTACCTTCGGCATCGATAGCGATCCCGTATAGATCGAGCCCTGGATTTCCGTAGTTGATGATCTCCATCGTCTCCGAATCGACAAAATAGAGGCTTCCGTAGCTCCAGGTCCCAATGACCCACAGATCTCCCTTTGAGTTCACAACAGCGCCGTAGGGACTCGTCGTCGGCTCCCAATCTGGAATCGTCCCTCGATCAAGCTCCGCCCCGGTCCGACCGTCCAGGCGGACGACCTGTGCCTCTTCGTTCTGGTCAAGATAGCCAACCCAAACTCGGGGATTGTCGCTCAGATTCTCGGGGTCCGCGCTACTCCCCGCAGACTCCCACTGTGTCGCCCGTGGGCCCATGGCGGCAGTCGACCCGACATCTTCAAAAACATGGTTCCAAATCACGCACTCGTCGGTGCCCCATGCAAGGACGTCGTCTTTCCCCTGTGACGTCTCGATGGTGCCGTTGTTGTTGGCATCGATGCAGCGTTCGAGGAGTGTGGCAATGGCTGTTGTGCTGCCACCGCCACGATTCGAAACCGCCACGTCGCCCAGGAGATTCACGGAAGTGCGGGAGGGATCTGCCACCTTATCCTGCGAGGCGTCTGTCCAATATCGACCCAATTCGACACCCGTACGGGTATCGATCTTAGAGACGGTGCCCTCCAGGGAATTTGCGATCCATATGACGCTGTAGTCAGAATCACCTCCACCTCCACCTCCACCTCCACCTCCACCTCCACCTCCACCGTCTGGAATGCCCCCGAGATCAAACTGAAAGCTTGAAGTCTCCTCTCCGGTGCCGCAGGAGTTTTCGCTTTCTGACTCATTCTCGCTGTCCCCTCCGGCGGTGCCCGTTCCAGAGTTCCGGGAATCCAAACCACTTCCGCCCGGTCCTCCGGTCCCATCGTAGTTTGCGCCGCCTCCGCCACCGCCACCATCACTCCCGCATGCCAAGACAAAGGAAGCTGCCCCTAGAAGACCCAATCGTTGCATTTTGTGAGTTCCCTGGAATCGGTCACACCAGTGGCTTCGACCCCGGTAGCCATAATAGGCGGACTCTACGATCTTCCGGTTGCGCTTTTTGATCGATATTCCGGCTCTTATCCGGACAACAAGTCAATAATCTTCGGCTATCGCCCCCCGAAATGGCCAAGATCATCGATCAACAAACTCCGTTCCCGGACCCAGGCACGGGTCGTGTCGAAGCTTTTTCGTCCTCCCACCACACCGCTCTCGAATTTTTTTGTCCAGGACAACAGGACCTCAGCACAGGCCTCAAGCACTGCATCGGGGCTCGCCAACACCGGGCACGGGCCACCATCTGAATCTGCAACATGCTGTTCGTCGACTCGCAGATGATCGATGCCGGGAGGCAAGACACCGCTAGCGAACCGACCGATGGATAGAACCGGAATTCCCTGACAACAGGCCGCAAGCAAAGGCCACGAGAGCCGTCCACCTGGGTCGCACCCAGGTACGATCGCCGCATGACAGATTCGCTGAATCAACATGCTCTCCACAGGATCTTGCGTGTCGCCATCCACGCACTCCAGACGCAACTTAGGTCCGGAACGCGACTCGATCATGCGAATCAGCTCCCCACGAAGATCGACCGAAAGAGCCACGCCGGCGCCAACATAAATCGTCGCTGTCGTGATCCCTGAAGGCCCCAGCGGCAAGCGCCGAGGCTGGGAATCTCCTGTAAAAACCGGCAGGAGCTCAGCATCGCTGGAATCCAAAAAAAGAGGGTCGTTTTTCTCGTGGCTTTCGGGATTTTCGGGGTCTTCCATACGCAACCCTGCGGAGTCGTAGACCACCGGGCCTGGCCAGCTCTGCATCCGGGTTTCGTCAAGCTCGACCTGCTTCTTGGCGGGGGGCCACGGCCCATGCATCACCAAGGTAGTGCCTTCGAGCACATCCGCACGCACAAAGGGAATGACACGAAGCGCGAGTTTCAGAGGTAGCCCATGGACATGGATCTCTTCAGCGGCATGCATTGCGGTCAACACCTCTGGGAGTTCTCGCTCACCCAAACCGAGATCCGCCATTTCAGCGCCCTGACCAGGTGTAAAGGTCTCCACGACCCGAACCCAGTGGCTGTCTACATCATCATCGATCCCTGGAATCGGTGCGCTCGCCATGATCTGCTCCGCTCGGGCGCGGTAGCTCGGATCCGAAAAAAGCCGATTCACGAAGTGAAGGTGCCTCGCCACAGTAGCCCTCTGCGACCGTGCGGTATTGGGTACCAGGGGCGTTTTCGTGTAAAAATAGACCTTAGGAGTTCAATCGCGTCGCAACGGATGCGTCAGCGTCGGAAGTCGCTCGTGTTCTCCCCGCTCGATCAACAGTTCCATACCCTCGATCAACAGCGCCGGTGTGGAGATCTGCACATCCACAGACTGCGAGAGCAACGCATCGATACCCAGTTCCGCATTAAATCCACCGGCCATACCTGGAGGCATGCGCATGGGCACCGTGACCGTTTTCTCGCCCACCTCACGGATTCTTCGAAGAACTCGCATCGAGACCGGCGAAAACAACGCGCCGCGAACAAGGGTCTTCGTGATCCGTGCCACCCGACGACCCTGCCGCATCTTATCAAGCTCAACCCGATAAATTTGCACAGGCAACGGCAACGAGATCTTTCGTCCCGAACCATATTCTACGGCGCTATCGCGAGGAGCGACGCCGAGAATATTGGGATCGCGCAAGGCTTCCACCACATACGCAAATTCGTATCCATCGTCGGCCGCTCGGTCAAGCAATGCCCGAACCATGGCATCCTCGCCCAGTCCAGGGCGGCGGCTGTGAACGGCAAGATTGCTGATCGACGGCCCGACCAGAAGATTTGGGGTCGTACGCGCTCTGCCATTACTCTCGTCAACGACGGCATTCGGCGTTCGAGTCATGAGCAATCTGGAGAGACGACCTTCTTTCACCAGGGTCAGAGACTGCGCAATATACCCTTGGGCGTCCCTCCTATAGTGACCAAACCCTTCGAGCGTCGGGTCATCCACCACATCGATAAACTTCGGCATGACCTCGCGCCCCAAACGATCGAGCCAGTGGGGCTCCAACTCCGTCACTCGACCAAATTCCGACATGGGCGCGGGAGTGCCCGCCACGTGCACCGCCAGGGTCGTTGCCAAGAGCTGAGCCGCGGCAGTTCCCGAAAACAGAATCGGCCCGTCGTAGTCCTCTTCAAGCATCGGTGCCCCAATCTGCTCTTCGAGTTGGGCAAGCACACGGTCGACCATTTGCTCGGCTTCGTGACGCAGTGAATCGTCGAAGCGAGAAAGACCTGACAGGTGCAACGCCGCACTGTGGTCCATTTGCATTCCGTCCGCAGCTTGAGTCTGAGCGAGAACCGAGAGCACAGCCCGATCACGGGTCTCTCCAATGATAATCCCCTGGGTATTTACAACACTCTCGTGAGTTCGAAACACCTGAAGAACCACCTCTCCACCGTCGATACGGATGTGATCTTTAAAACGGCGAGACAAGGCCGCCACCAAATCTCGGTAGGCTTCGCGCTCAACGATCGTCTCGGCAACAGGGGAATCTAGGGTCGAACCAAGATCGTCATTCCAGCGCACCTCGATCACCGGCGTGGGAGGCTTCGCGCGATCCCAAGGAGGATCTTCTTCTGCGGAGCGAGCCATCGCGGTCTGTTTGCTCGCAAAAATTTGAGTCGCAACGCGAAAACCTTGATCCATGGCTCGCCACAGACTGCGCCGGGTTCCCCGCGCATCGGGCTCCATGGGCAAGACGAAACCAGGCTGCTGCGCACCTCCAAAAAATGAGCTGTTGTCGCGTTCAGGGCCGCCCACCCACACGGCGACGGATCCAAAGGCCTGTCGTTCTTGAAGGTCGTGGACGATGCCGCCGTAACTGCCACGTATCGTGAGCGTTCGTGCCCGCACCATTCGCATCTCCGCAAAATAGGGCGCGGGTGAACCTTCGAGGCGAAGCTCTGTCAGTCCCCGTTGCAACTCGGCATGGATCGCGCCCAACTCGCTACTGGGATCGAGAGGGTCGCTCGTCTCCGATGAACGGCCAACCGCAGCCGGAGCTTCGCTCTGGGGTATCGCCACGATCATGGCCGTAAACACAACGAGCCCCAGCCGCCAGCGAAGGAGAGTCCGGCGCGCAGGTGGTCTCAAATTTGTATTCTCACTCATGGAGCCTCCATGGTGCTCTCGAAGGATTCCGGTGGAGCCAGCAAAGGCGGCCGATCACGTTCGTGTACGGCCCGCTCAATCTCAAGCTTGGTGAGCAGAAGCGAAGGGCTCACGGCGCTCACTGGAACCCAGCCAGACTCAGCGCCACAAACACCATTGAATATTCCTGGCCGATCACCGGCAGCCACAATGGTCTCGAAAGCAGCCAATGGCGTTCCGACCATGTCGACCCCGCGGACAAGCTCGTCTTCGCGTCCATCCGTCCAGATCCGATAGACCATCAGCGGCAAGACCTTGAAGGCTTGAGGTCCGCTTCGGTCGGTGATCGTATACCCACCTTGAATATCTCGAAACCAAAGTCCATACGGTTTGTGTTGATGCTTCGCTTCGGCGATCAATGCCGCCCGCATCTCTGTCTCAGGAATGGTCTTGTGGGCGCTCACGATCAAGTTTCCCTGACGGGCGACAACCTGATTGCCCATTTCACGACGACCATGGCCGTTGCTCTTCGTGAAAGGGAGCACGGGCGACCGACTCAGTAAGAAATTTCTCAACCGGCCGCGCTCGACAAGCACCACAGGCTGAGCAGCGACCGCCTCGTCGTCGACATAGTAGTGGCCATTCAACGGGCGGCCATTGAGGAGCGAGACGGTCGGGTCGTCAACGACGTCCAAGAATCGTGGGAGAACCTGCTGCCCCAACATTTGGGTAAAGGTCTGGCCCTCAACATCGTCCTTCTGTCGATGGCCCTCAAGACGATGTCCAAAAATCTCGTGAAAAAACACTCCCGCGGCGGGTCCTTCGAGCACGGCAGGCCCAGTATAGGGCTCCGCGAGGGGCGCCTGTCTCAGGGCAAGCAGCTCGTCTCGCAGCACTGTTGCGGCTTCGAGAACCTGATCACGGCTCGGTAGTTGTTCAGGTGAGTGCACCTCCCAGGAACGAAAGCGTTCGACACTCATGCCATCTTCAGCCTGGGATGAGGCCTGCAATACCAACCGCGCCCGAACGCGACTCCCCTGGACCTGGCTGGCCTCGGAGTTCACGAAGCTACGATTTTCGACGACGACCTCGACGATCGCTGCACTCGCCTGAATCGCGTCTCCACTCGCCAACAATCGCGACGCGTCGCGAACATTGGCCACCCACAACTCAGAGATCGCAGCAAGGTCCAGCTCGATCATCGGCTGTAAACTGACGAGTGCCTGCTCCTCGCTAAAATCGGGGTGTTCAAGCTCCTCTGAACGCGTGAGAAGAATTTCGCTCGTCTGGGCAGAACTCAAGGCGTCGATCGCATCGAGGTACTGCCCCTCGGTCGCCAACCACAGGGCCTGCGACAAGGACAAGCTCTCATCATCCAACGCGACGTCCATGCCGAGTCCAAGTCCATTTCCACCGTAGTTTCCGCTCCGAGTGTGACCATTGTCCAATGCAGGGCTGCCCACCCGAACGTCCACGTCAAGGCGACGCCCCCGGTCTATATGCTGACGAGTCAAGGATCCATCGCGCGCTTCGAGCCACAACTGATGGGTGCCAACCAGATCGTAGGCCATGAAGTAGGCGGGGGCATCGATGTCCTCGCCGCGAAGACGTTCGAGATTCGTTCGTAACTCGTTGGCGAGGATCTGCATGGCCGCGGTTGCAGATCCTGCCGTCGGCTCAGGCCGCTCAACCGAATAGTTACGGACCGCCTTGGGCATCGATGTCCGACGCTCGCCATGGCTCGCATGGCAGGCCAAACCTGACAAGCCGACCGTCAAGACCCACCGACCCGCTCGTCGCGGTCGGGCGCCGCCCGTGATCCCTTTGCCCACCCACTTCGCGATTCGCACGCGGTACATTAGCAGCAGCGCGCTCGCTGTATTCTCGAGATCGGAGCCCCTCGTGCTCAGGGCAGCTCAATTCGGTCGCGGCCCGGAATCGAACGCACACGCGGCCGGTAGAGAATCACCACGCGGCCGATTATCTGGCATAGATGGCTTTCCGTTCTCTGCGCAATAAGCGCGGCAGCCTTTTCTCGCTGTTCGCGCTCTCCGCGAGCAAGCTTGACCTTGATCAGCTCATGGGTCTCAAGAGCCTGGTCTGCCGCGTCGACCACGGGATCTGAGATTCCCCCTGCGCCAATTTGGACCACGGGATCGCGCGAATGAGCCAGGCCCTTCAAGTACTTACGCTGGGCGCTGCTAAGATCGTATGCCATCGGGGCGACTCATACACCATGCGAGCGGGCAACACCGTCTTTTTTGGATGCACCACAGTCTTGCCACGACAACCAAATTAGGAACTCGTGATTGCCCCCACGACCTTGAATCGGAGAATCGCAGGCCCCGCGGTCCTCAAACCCTAGACTCCTTGCGGCGCCTCGAACCGCCGCAAGCGCCTCCGCCCTCGCGTCGGCGTCGCGAACGATTCCGCCCTTCCCGACTCGATCGCGTCCGACTTCGAACTGCGGTTTCACAAGCGCGACCAAATCTGCGCTCGACGCGAGGAAAGGCGGCACACAGGGGATCACTTTGACCAAAGAAATAAATGAGCAGTCGATCACCACCAAATTGATCGCATCCGGAACACTCGCCACCTCGAGCGTCCGAATATTCTGCCGATCGTGGACAACCACTCGTGAATCCTTAGCCAGCTTCCATGCGAGTTGCCCGTAGCCGACGTCGATCGCGTAAACCCGCTCGACGCCCGCTTGAAGCAGACAGTCCGTAAACCCGCCGGTTGACGCGCCTATGTCCATGGCAATTCGGCCACGCACATTCAGTTTTGAAAAATGCTCGAGCGCCCCTTGAAGTTTTTGGCCTCCACGCGAGACAAAGGGCAGAGCCCCTTTCACACGAATCTCGGCGTCCACCGAAATCGCAGTCCCCGGCTTGGAGACCCGGTGCTCATCGACGATGACCTTCCCGGCCAGCACGAGAGCTTGGGCGCGTGAGCGACTCTCACACAGACCCCGCTCCGTCAGTAGCTTATCGAGGCGCTCGTGTTGAGCCACGGCGAGAGTATAGCGTGCACAGCCGGCGAACGCGATGGCAGTAGGGGCCGAACTGTGCAGGTCTCGCCAAAACGGGCGGTCACGAGTCCGCGTCGACTGCTATGCTTCACTCGATGCAAGCCATTGCCCTTGTCGCCGCGTCCTGGCCGGCGATACCCCTCAAACGCTGGCTGCTCCAACGCGACGATTCAGTGATTGTACCTATCTTGCTCCTGATCGTAGCCTATGGACTCCTCGGGTTGTTTTGGGCCCGACGAGGCCGTCTTTCTTCGTTTTTCAGGTCGCTACGCAACCTCTACACGGCTCGAAGCGCCGCTGGCCCCGCTGGCGACGGAGAAAATAGTCCCCCGAAGTAATCTCCCGACGCGTCGGCGCCAACCGGCCCCTGGAGGTCGATCTCGGCATCTTGCGCTCCCCATGGGCTTCAGCTAGCTTGCGCATCTACCGGGGCCGTAGCTCAGCTGGGAGAGCGGTGCGTTCGCAATGCACAGGTCAGGGGTTCGATCCCCCTCGGCTCCACCAAAAAGTCTATGTACAAGCTCTTCAAGCAGACCCACCGGCCAGGCACCTTCGAGGTCCAGATGGCCGCGGCCTGCGACCCTGGCGTGGCCCGCCAACACAATGAAGATGCGGTCTATCTGGGTGACAACGAGCAGCATGGCTACTACCTGGCGATGGTCTGCGATGGGATGGGCGGTCACAATGCGGGGGAAATCGCGTCGGCCATTGCGATCGAGTGTATCCCTCGGTTCATACGCGATAATTTTAGCGAACAAAGCCCCGAGGCCCTACTCGACGCCGCCTTTCGGGAGGCCAGCGCACAGATTGACGAACATGCCGCGGCCAACCCCATTGCGAAAGGTATGGGCTGTACGTGTGTGCTCTTGCTCGGTCTCGATGCAAAAATCTATTTTGCCCACTCCGGCGACAGTCGCGCTTACCGCTCACGGGGCACACAGCTGACCCCGATGACCGTGGACCACACGATGATCCAAGAGATGCTCGATAAGGGCCTTCTCAGCCCCGAGCAAGCCGCGATTCACCCCTATCGTGGCCGGATCAGTCGCTGCCTCGGACATGGAAAAAACCGCGACGAACCAACCGTCACCCAGTCAACTTTTGCTGTGGGAGACAGCCTCCTGCTTTGCAGCGACGGACTGAGCGACGTGGTCAATGAGGCCGATATTCGAGCCCTCATGGAACAACGGGACGTGCGGAGCGGATCTCGCCGCTTGATCGACGCCGCAAACACCGCTGGTGGTCCCGACAATGTAAGCGCGATTCTATTGCGACGCCCAGGCTAGAAGGCAACCATTTACGTCGCTTCTTCGCTATTTGCGAAGGATCCTCGCCGTTGTTACATGCCCTGTGCCATGGCCGTCCTCACGAACTTCGATCCGGTCGCACGTCGAACTCAGTTTCCGATCCTTCGCTGCATGACAGAGCGGGTGTTGGTCTGCGACGGCGGTATGGGTACAGGAATTCATGCGGCCGACCTTCAGCTCTCCGATTTTGAGGATAGAGAGGGCTGCAATGAGGTGTTGGTCCGAAGCCGCCCCGACGTCATCGCGCAAATTCATCGCGACTATTTTGAGGCCGGTGCGGACTGTGTCGAGACCAATACCTTCGGCGGAGCGCCGCTGGTGCTCGCCGAATTTGAGCTCGGGCAAGACGCCTACGAGCTCAATCGCCTGGCTGCAGAACTTGCGCGTGGCGTCGCGGACGAGATGTCCACGGTGGACAAGCCCCGTTTTGTCCTGGGCTCCGTCGGTCCCACGACCCGCCTAATCTCACTCGGACACGTTGATTTTGATACACAGCTCGCAGATTTCGTGACTCAGATCTCCGGGCTCGTGGATGGTGGATCCGACGCCATCCTCATCGAAACCTGCCAAGACATCTTGCAGGTCAAGTCGGCTGTGGTCGCCGCGCGCCAGGCGATGGCGGGTACCGATCCCGACGGCAATCCTCGACGCGAGATCCCAATCATCGTCCAGGTCACGATGGAAACCACCGGCACGATGCTCGTGGGAAGCGATATCGCTGCGGCTCTCGCGGTCATCGAGGCACTGCCCGTAGACGTCATCGGGTTGAATTGCGCAACGGGCCCTGACCTGATGGTCGAGCATGTCCGCCACCTCGCCCAGCACTCCACCCGATTGATCTCGGTTCAGCCCAATGCTGGGCTACCGCAAAATGTCGAAGGGAAGGCCGTCTATAGGCTCACCCCCAAGGAGCTCGCGGCCTATCAACTGCGCTTCGCAGACGAGTTTGGGGTTTCGCTGGTGGGCGGATGCTGCGGAACGACCTCCGAACACACACGCGCCATCGCTGAAATTGTCGCGGGTTTGGTGCCCAAGACCCGCCCCGAGCACTTCCCAGCCCAGCTTGCCAGTCTCTACGGGGCAACGCCGCTCACCCAAGAAACCGGCCCGCTCTTGGTCGGCGAGCGGACCAACGCGAACGGCAGCAAAAAATTTCGAGACATGTTGCTCTCGGAGGACTGGGACGGCATTGTCGAACTTGCCAAGGGCCAAGTTGCAGAAGGTGCCCACGTCCTCGACGTCTGCGTGGCATACGTCGGGCGGGACGAAGTCCGCGACATGTCCGAGGTTCTTGTTCGCCTACGCACGGCCATCTCGATCCCGATCATGATCGACACCACCCAACTCGATGTTCTTGAGGCCGCGCTCAAGCTGCTCGGTGGACGACCTATCATCAACTCGATCAACCTTGAGGACGGCGAAGACCGCTTCAATCAAGTCGCTTGCCTCGCCAGTCGCTACGGCGCCGCTCTTGTCGCACTCACGATCGACGAAGATGGGATGGCAAAAAGCCCCGAGCACAAGCTTCAGGTCGCTACGCGAATGCGGGACCTGGCCGTGCACGGACACGGGCTCGCCGAGCAAGATCTTCTCTTCGACCCTCTGACCTTCACGATCGCTCAGGGCGAAGAGGACAGCCGCAAACTCGGACTCCACACCCTTGACGGCATCCGATTGATTCGAGAGGCGATGCCTGACGCCGGCGTGATTTTAGGTCTCTCCAACATCTCCTTCGGCCTAAAGCCCTACCCGCGACAGATCCTCAACTCCGTCTATCTCGGAGAGGCGCGAGAGGTCGGGCTGACCAGCGCGATACTAAACGCAAAAAAAATCATCCCAACCCACCGCCTCGACGACGACGATCTTACGCTGACCCGCGATCTTATCCACGACCGCCGACGTGAGGGCTACGACCCCTTGTTTGCGTTCATCGAGCGATTCACGGGGGTCAAAGCCACAGAGATGAGCGAGGAAGAAGAGGCCCTGCTCCCGCTCCATGACAGAATCAAGCAGCGAATCATCGACGGAAATAAAGTGGGGATCGGTATCTTGCTGGACGAAGCGCTCGCCCAGTGGGACGCGCTCAAGATCATCAACGACTTCCTGCTCGATGGCATGCGAGTCGTGGGGGAACTCTTCGGGTCAGGACAGATGCAGCTGCCCTTTGTCCTTCAGTCTGCGGAATCGATGAAGGCAGCCGTTCACCATCTCGAGCCCCATCTCGACCGCGAAGAAGGGTCTTCAAAGGGCTCGATCGTCTTGGCGACGGTCCGAGGTGACGTGCATGACATCGGGAAAAATCTCGTCGATATCATTCTCAGCAACAACGGCTACACCGTGCACAATATTGGTATCAAGCAGCCCATCGAAGCCATTCTTGCAGCGATCGACGAGCACAAGCCGAACGCACTCGGTCTAAGCGGCCTACTCGTCAAGTCGACGGTTGTCATGAAGGACAACCTTCAGCGCATGGCCGAACTCGAACTCTCACTCCCTGTGCTCTGTGGTGGAGCCGCCCTCACCCGCGGATACGTCGAACATACTCTCCAAGACACCTACGACGGCTCTGCCGAGGCCCAAGCGCAGGCGGCGATAGCGGAATCAAAAGACGACAACGAGAATCCTGCCCTCGATACTCAAGCGACCGAGCACCGCAACGCACCACCCGCCAGATCTCGCGCTCGGGTCTTCTATGCCCGGGATGCCTTTGATGGCATGCGCTTGATGGACGAACTCACGGGACAAATCCCAGCCGAGAAATTCGAGCTCACCACTCGAAACCGCCGCGCCTACCGCCAGCAGACCATGGAGGAGTGGGAGGCGAGACTCGAACGTGCCCTCACTACGTACGTACGCACCGATATCGATCGAAATGAGAAGGTCCCAACCCCTCCCTTTTGGGGCTCACGAGTGGTCGAAGGTGAAGATCTGGACCTCGCTGAGATCTTCCGCTACATCAATAAAAAGGCGCTATTCGCGGGGCAGTGGCAATACCGGAGAAAACGCATCGGCGCTGCGGCCTTCGAAGTGCTGATGCGCGACACCGTGGAACCAAAATTCCGCGAATGGTGTACCCGTATTCTCAAAGAGAAGCTCCTGCAGCCCAAGGTCGTCTATGGCTACTATCCATGCCAGAGCGATAAAAACGATCTCATCATCTACGACCCGGAGGACAAGCTGCCGCCGACTCGTATCCGCCTCCCCCGCCAACTCACAGGCGGTCGTCGCTGCATCGCCGATTTTTTCCGCAGCACAGCAAGCGGTGAGCGCGACGTGATCGCAATGAGCGTCGTCACCATGGGTCAAAAGGCCTCCGAGGTCGCCCAAGAATTTTTCGCTCAGGACCGCTACGACGAATACCTGCACTTCTATGGACTCGGGGTCGAGGCCGCCGAAGGTCTTGCGGAGATGTGGCACAAACGAATTCGCCAAGAACTGGGCTTCGCCCATCAGGATGGCAAGGACATCGACGACCTGTTTAAACAACGTTACCACGGCTCCCGCTACAGTTTCGGATATCCCGCATGCCCGCGGCTCGACGACCAGGCTGAACTCTTTAAACTTCTGCGACCCGACCGCATCGGGATTGAGCTCACAGAAGAGTTTCAGCTGGTGCCCGAGCAATCCACTTCGGCGATCATCGTCCATCACCGAGATGCTAAATACTTCAAGATCTAGCGGCACTTGACCGCCTCCCATGGGCTCCACAGCCAAAGTCGGGCACAATGCTGTGCGATGGGGAAAAAATGGAGTTCGAAACGAGGGATTGCTCGGACGGTCGCCGTGGTCCGTCTGCTGACCTTTTGTTTTGTCTTCCTCAAGGCCGCGGCTGCGATGGCCGGGGTTCGGGTCGAAATACCCGACGGTTGGCAAGAAGGTCCACGCGCCGACCAAGCGAGTCGAGATCAGGCGTCGAGATGGGCGAGCGCCTCCCAGATGGAGCTCGCCCAGGTCGGCTCTTCGTCGGACAAAGATCACTACATTGAGTCCGTTGTCGTGCTCAGCCTCAACGAGCGTTTGACCCAGAACGAGCTCTCCCATGACATCGCGGCCCTGAAACGCGTCCGCGCGCTCATCAGTCCCGCCTTCCCACTTATTGATGGCCCTCCAGCATCGCAACAGTTCATCCAAGTCAACGACGGTGAGGGATTTCTTGCCCACTGGAAGCTCGAAGGTATCGAGCACGATTTTTTACTGGTCGCAGCCGGAGACCGCCTCTCCCTCGTCATCATCAGCGTTGCGGCACCTGACGCGATCTTATACCAGGCGCTGGTTGACAAGCTGCTTCACAGCACGAGCGGTGTCCGAGCCCCGATCGATCGTTTTGTCCGCTGGCCATGGCGCTGGGGAGCGCTTGGCCTCTGGCTCGCCCTGGCCGCCTTGTTGCACGGCCTCTCGCTTCGGTTCACCGATCGCACCGGGGACCATCGAGCTGCGGCGCGCCAGGCGATGCCACGACTCCTTGCGCTTGCGACGATCGGTGGATTTTTTGGCTATGCTGTTCTGAGCGAAGTCTCATTATCGGTCGAGGCATCGGAACTCACGGTCGTGTGGGTTGCCAGTGAAATCACAGCATCAGGTGCCCTGATCGCGGCGTTGTGGAGCGGTGGTGTCTATCGAGTCACACGAGTTTCCAGGACTCGCGGTCCGGCGGTGGCCCCGGTTCATGAGACCTTTCGACGTATGAAAGAGCGAGGTGCGGCAAGCTCTGTCGTCGACGGAGATGCGGCCAAGTTGCCGGTCGAGACCCAGGCCGCCAATCTAGAAGCGGTCTCGGAGCCTCCGGAAGGTTGACGGCACTGCCCGTTCAAGACATGCGGCCACCTTCTCGGCACCCCGAGGGAATTGGGGGTAGTCTCCGGCGATGGGAAAGTTCTTTGGCGGCTTCCTCCTAGCCTCGTCTTTGGCGGCTTCGGCTTATTCCATGGGCCTGGTCCCTCCAAATTCTGCGAACTGCGGTGGCTACTGCGCCGAAGGTACACAGTGCGGCGCGGATGGCTGTGTTCCGCATATCGAGGCTCCCCCCGAGACCGAGACCCCCCAGGAAGACAGCGGCAACAAAAAAAAGAAACGACGCCGACGCTCACGCGGCAGGGGAGCAAAACGACATGATTCCGAGTTTGGCGCCGAAAAGGCGCTCCCTCCTTTTGTCGCGGTCAACGACAGGCACGTGCCACGCTACAATCGCAAGGCGGCGAAGAAGATCGATCTCGACGCAGGATCGGAGCGCCTCTCGGATCGCGTCATCAATGTCGAGCTGGGCAAGCTGGATCGCCGTTTTCAGAAATGCATCACCACCGCGGTCCAGTACAGCGACGCGGAGGTCCACGGACGATTGGACTACGAACTCGGGGTCTCCGGCACTGGAAAGGTCACAGGTGTCAACGTTCGGGCGCCAGCCTCACTCAAGGTCTACGGCATCGTCCCTTGTGTCCGCGCCACCATTTTCAAGCTACGATTTCCGGCCTTTGACGGGCCGACCATGGGCGTCGAGAGCAGCTTCGATGTGGGCTAGCTAAAATTGAGTCATTCTCCAGCTGTTGATTTCTTGCTCGCACGGGGCTCTCGGATCTCAACACCATCCAGCAATGAACGCGCCCGGATGACCTCAAGATAGTAGTTCGCTACTTCCCCCCCCCTAATCTCCCCTGCTTCGACCAGCGTCGCTAGACGGTCTCGAATTTCGGCCAAGTGTCGTCCCGGGGGAAGCTTCAGCGCAATCATCAGCAGGGTCCCCAACCCCGCCGGAAGAGGTTTCGGCTTGGTATCTTCCACTTCGAGTGCCGCGATTCGGTCGCGGAGCTTCGCTATCATGTTAAGACATCGCCGCCGTTTTCCCGGTCGCCCAGAGGTCACATCGGCACGAGAGAGGGCGAGCAACTCTGGCATCAAGTCCCCGATCTCAAGCGTAAACCGGCGGACCGCGGAGTCTGTCCATCCCTCTTCGTACTGCCCGGGACGTAGATGGTAGCGAATAAGATCTTCAACCCGTTGACGAACGGGCTCCGGAAAGCAAATCCGTTTCGCGGGTCCACGTCGAAACATTCGTACTCCCACTTCGGCGTGGCCATGAAAGGTGACCTTTCCTTCACCTACAAAGCGACGGGTCGGGACTTTCCCGATATCGTGCAGCACCGCCCCCCAACGAACTGTAGGCTGGGGAACAGCCTGCAACACGACGGTCTTGGTATGTTCCCAGACATCCTTGTGTCGACGCCCGCCTTCCTGTGAGAATGCGACCGTCGCATCAAGTTCTGGAAGCAGCCTTGCAAGCAAGCCCGCATCTCGAAGCCATTGCATTGCAACATCTGGATGCTTGCCAACAAAGGCCTCTGTCAAAAGCTCGTAGCGACGCTCGCCGGAAAGCTCCTCGATTTTCTCCACAGACTCCGCAATGTGCGCAGTCGTCTCAGGATCGGGAATCTGTCCCGTATGGCCCGCCTCAACGGCGGGATGAAGCAAGCTTTCTGGAGTGGAAATCATCGTGAGAAAAGTAGACATTCGAGACGACGGTCGTGTTGAGCCGGGTACGGGGCCCGCCGGCCCAAGTTAGCGCTTCAAGGAAGCGCCAACTTGGGTGATCGAGAACTGGATCGCGCGGCCGGGCGGCAAACAGACGGAAAACAGCCAGAGGTTCATGCTAGTCTGCGCGCAGGCGATGTCGAAGTCCCCCCAACTCGGCTACAACCATAATATCCCCCACCGGGGGCGGCTGTACCACGTCCAGACGGAGGACTCGGGGCTCGCAAAGGCGCACATCTTCACGCACGTCTTCTACGACGGGGCGATCATCGCGTCCAACAAGGTCGAATACGATCCGGAGACCCCCGTCGACAACATCGGACAGTTCATCGTAGGGCTTATGCAAAGCTCCCATAAGTCGATGATCCGTCAACTGCGGCGTGGGAGCTACGACAAGAAGATCGTCAGCTACATCGGCGAGCACCCCGAGTCATCGAATGCGCCAAAGGCGGCCTCCGGGGGCGAAGTGCCTCCCGCGCCCCCCACGGACTCCGCCCCCCCAGTGGCGCCCTTGGCCCCCGTCGTCCCCCTGGCCAAGACCAAGCCCAAGACCAAGCCCAAGGCTGAACCGAAGCCAGTTCCCCACATCAATGCGCGACCTGAACGACGATTGCCGCCCCCCCCCCGACCCGTCGAGTCCCAAGGACCCCCTCTCACCCCCGGAAGGGCAGGACCGACCGTCGATCCCACGATCACCCATCCAGTCTTTAGTTCGCCAGAGGCCCAGGCCGAGGTCGCTTCGAGTGCCACCGGCCACGGTAAACAGCGTCCAAGCCGCGGCCCTCGCGGGCTGCGACGGCGCTCATTGAGCGGCATTGGCGGAAAGGGTGTCGCCGTCGGTACCGACACCTTGCTTGCGGGTCGACGCGATATCATCGTTGGGAAATTTGCGAGCGAACATCAGACCGAACTCGATGAAGAGATTCTCTCTCTACTCCGTGAAGAGTAACGCGGGCCGCCGGTGAGCTGATTCAAACATTGCCCTCGGCCGCTCCTCCGCGCACTCTTTGTCGATGTCGTTTTCGAAACCTGCAGATTTCGAGGAACCCGTTGTCGTCTACCAAACCCGGTGGTGCGGATTCTGCGGACTCGCAAAGAAGCTCTTGAGCCAACGAGGCGTGCCCTACGCTACCGTCGATGTCACCCGGGACGCCGCGGCCCGTGCCTGGCTGCTCGACACAAGCGGGCAACAGACTGTCCCGCAAATATTTGTACACGGCGAGTCCATCGGTGGGTTTACCGAGCTATCCCAACTCGATCAAAGCGGCGCCTTGAAAGAAAAAATCGCCAGGTCTTAACCCTCACGATCCGCCGACCGTCGGGGCGGCATTGCGCTTATCGCTCGCCCGCATGCCCCCTTCTTCGGCGTACCCATGACGATCCGCTATGCTGGAATCATGCGCGACTCCGAAGATTCCAGATCTGTGGCCCAGCCAGCCCTCGCGCCACTGCGACCTCTGAATTTCAAGCGACGTTCCGACGAGCAGATGCGATCGCGGTCCTTAGACTTCTATACACTCATGGCGGGTCGCCGAAGCGTCCGAACATTTTCTGAGGATCCGGTACCGCTGGACGCCGTGCGCAATGCAATCCAAACCGCCGGCACCGCGCCCTCGGGCGCCCATAAACAACCATGGACCTTTGTGCTGGTGTCCCGGAAGGATGTTCAGCGGAAGATTCGTGAGGCTGCCGAGGCGGAAGAACGAGAGACCTACGGACATCGAATGAGCGACGAATGGCGAGCCGCCCTCGCCCCGCTCGGAACGGATGCCTGCAAACCATTTCTCGAAACCGCCCCCGCGCTCATCGTGATGTTTCGCCAGGACTTCGAACTGCAGACCGACGGCAGCAAGAAGAAAAATTACTACGTTCAGGAAAGCTGCGGAATCGCGCTCGGAATGTTGATCACGGCTCTGCACCACGCGGGCGTGGCTACGCTCACCCACACACCTAGCCCGATGGGCTTCCTCGCTAAGATTCTTGGGCGACCCGTCAACGAGAAGCCCTACATGCTCCTCCCTATCGGCCTCCCAGCGAGCGATTGCCAGGTCCCCGAACTCTCGCGAAAACCCATTTCCGAGATTCTCGTGGAGATTGCCTAAACCGCATTTCCAGCCCGGGCCTGCTCTGCTATCTTCGCAAGAGATCTCTCTTTAGGACATCTCTATGCGACCGATTTTCTCACACAAGATGCGTGCCTTTGTCTTCGGTGTTTCCTTGCTCTCGGGCACCTTGATCAGCAGCGCGGCCTATGCCGGCGAACTCAAGTTTGGCGAAGGCGCAGACTCTCTCCAGACCGACGATGCAGGAAAACTCACCTCTACGGGCGGAAAAACCGCCGTTAAAGAGATCGATAAAGTCATCGGCGAAGACGCCTGGGACCTCAAAATCTGGGCTCGCGTCGATCGAGCCGTGGCCGGCCCTATGTACATCGAGTTCTACCGCTCACAAGGCGGCAAAGAATACATCGTCCATCGCCACGAAATGAACTTCGAAGGCGGGAAGTATCTCGCAGAGAGCGTCATGCTTGAAGGCGGCCAGGGTTTCAATAAAAACAGCAGCTACAAGGTCATCGTCATTCAAAATGACGGCAAAAAAGATCTCAAACTCGCCACCGCCAAGATCAAACTGATCAAGAGCGACCGAGAGGCAAAAGCCAACGCCGCTGCCGCTGCCGAAACCGGCGACGAGGACGGTGGCGAGGGAGCCGCTGACTCCGCGGCCACGCCAGACTGTTCCGAGCAGGACCGTCTTGACGGATTCTGTGGCACCGAGGCGACCACAGCGGGCGCCGATGCCCCGGCGGCCGCTGCTGAACCGCCTGTGACCCAAGATCCCTCTCGACAAAAAGGGTGCAGCATCGGCGAGACGACGCCGGCCGGCGGTACGGCTGCAGCCATCTTGTTACTCGTCGGCCTCGGCGCAACCCATCGTCGGAGACTTTCTCGCCAGGCCTAGAGACTGTCTCTTCCGAGCGGACGGCGACGCCCGCTCGCTCAAGAGAGGCTTCATACAACCGATGCACGTCGAAGCCGTCCCCTGTCGTAGCGACAACTACGCCTACATTGTACGGGGTGGGGCGCCACAAAACGGCGCTCCACCCCCAGGTGTCGTGGTGGATCCGTCCGAGGCGGGCCCCATCCTCGCAGCACTTCAGCGCCAGCCCACGCGACTTTGTGGCGTACTGATCACCCATCACCACTGGGACCATACCGACGGGATCGAGGAACTACGGGCTCGCGCCGAGGATGACATCTGGGTCGCGGCTCATGCCAGTGATCGAGGTCGAGTCCCCTCACAAGACCACTTTGTCGCCGCCCCTTGCGACGCTTTTGTCACGACAGGACTCAAGCTCGCAAACATCGAAATCGAGGCGATGCACGTGCCCGGACACACCCTCGGCGCGATCGCCTGGAAAATTGGCGAGGATATATTTACCGGAGATACGCTCTTTGCCGGAGGATGCGGCCGTCTCAACGAAGGTCGCGCAGACCAACTTTTCGCCAGCCTAAAGGCGCTCGTGCAGGGACCTGAGTCTCGGCGTTTGTGGTTCGGGCATGAATATACCGCCGCAAACCTACGTTTTGCGTGCGCTGAAGCCCTCGACGACTTGCCCTATCGACAACGCCTGGCGAAGCTTGGCCTCTGCACGGCTCCGACCACAGTCGGCGATGAACGGCGCACAAACATCTTTATTCACGCACAAGACGTCGCTGCCTTCGCTCGCTTGCGGGCCGCCAAAGACGTGTTCGCCGGCTGATTCGATTCCGCCCTCCAGCGACGACTAGTGGGTGGAGATCCGCCGCTCGAGCGAGGGTGATTCTCCACCAAAATATCGAATGAGATCGTACAATCCAAAGAGATCGCTAACCTCGCCCTGCACCCGACCCACATAGGTGGGCTCGCCTTGCAAGGACAATGCGGCAAGCAACGAGCGACTCGTAATCAATGCCTGTGCGTTGGCTGCGACCGCCCGCTCGCGGTGATCGGCGAGCGTGGCGAGCAAAGCACCCAATTGGGGCGGCGGTGCTTCTACGGACGAGGGCCACAGGCTATCGACAGTCGTCGGAACATCCCGTTCATCCATGTGGGTAACAATTTCAAGTGGGTCTCCGGTCAACCGCTCGTAGCTCCGATTGAAAACGACCGAAGCGAGATCAATGCCGCGATCGCAAACGCTGGCGCCCAAAGCCCGGGCGTCTTCAATATGCGTGGTGTCGGTAGAGCTTACCAATACGAAGGATGAACCAGTCTCCACCATGATCTTCTGAATCGCTGTTGCACGCTCCCGAAATCCATGCCGCATCTCGTAGAACACCTCGAAAAATGCCATCACCTCAGCTAGAAATTCTTTGCCGGCAACAACGCCAAAAAGTTTCGTCGCCGCAACGCCCCCCGTCTGCAGAAGCCGACCTCGTAACCCCTTGGCTTCTCGCCCCCGTACAAACCATTTAACGACCCCCTCCTCCAAAAACGAAGCCAGACGTCCAGGCGCGTCAAGAATATCAAGGGCGTTGCGTGCCGGAGGGGTGTCTAAGATCACGAGGTCGTATTGCTCAGCCTGCATCACCTCGTAGAGTCGCTCCATCGCTAGATAGGCATGAGAACGGGCCAAGCTGCCGGCCATCGCGCGGTAGACACGATTCGCTAGGATACGATCCCGTGTCTCCGGATTTGGCGCCACACGACCCATCAAGCTGTCCATGCTAACCGCATTGTCGAACATCGCGGCATGCAGCGCCCCTGGTACTTTGATCCCACGGGCTCGCAGTGCCTCGGTCGTAACCTCCTGGATGCGATCGTCGAGCCCATCGAGCCCAAGCGCATCGGCCAAGCGTTTGGCGGGATCGATCGTCAAGACCAAGACACGCCTCCCCATGGCTGCGGCTCGCAATCCCATGGCCGCCGCCATCGTCGTCTTTCCAACCCCCCCCGGTCCGACGCACACCAAGAGTTTCTGCTTGCGCAGTAGGGTTTCCAGCGGAACTAAACCAGTCATTGTCGCTCCTCTGTCGCAGCCGCGAGGCGCTCAACGATCAAGGTGCCCAAGCTCTGGAGCTGCGCGCTGCCAACCCCATGGTTAAAAACCGGGAGCTCACAGACAGGAAGATCGATCTCACGGCGTAAACGCATCAACTGTTTTTGGGCGCCCTGATGCTCATCGATCAATCGTCGACCCAGGGCAAGATCGTCGAGCACCCCCTGGTCCTCACTGGCCGTCGCACGCTCGCCGAGGATCTCGAACAGTGCCAACTGCTCTTCCGTAAACGGAGGCGAGGGAACTCGGTTGACAAACAGAGCGCCGAGGTGAACCCCATGGTCCGCCCGCAGACGGCCGTGCAGCTCGATGGTCTCTTGGGTGGGCAACTCCTTGGGCAAAGTGACCAGGCTCAAGCTGGTGCGCTTGGGATCAGCCAGCAAACTCGAAAAACCATCGATCAGACGGCGCATCGGACCTTCGCCAATCAGCCCATCCATCACTGAAGGCAGCCCCAGCAACATCAACGCATGTCCCGTCGCATCGAGGTCGACGAGAATGGGGTCCCAACGGGGACAATTTCGGTCTCCCGGCATCCTCGCAGATTCCAAACTGCTCAACTTGTTCAGTGTCGTCACCTCGGAGACCGATGGCGCAGCACGGAAAAACCGTTGCAGGGTTTGATTCTCCCCGATCGACTTCGCCAGTCGCTTCACAGGAACGTGTGTCGACAGGTAGTCTCTCAGCGCACTTTCAAACTCGATCTTCATGGCCCACACCCCATCGCCGACCGCTCTCGGCTCGTAGCCGATTCGTGGGCTGGCGAAGATGCTTTCCATCGAGCCTCGATCTCCAATCTCGACCACCAGCGGCCGGCGCCCTTGCGCACCCAGATGGGTCGCTAGACCCGCCACAACGCTCGACTTTCCGACGCCGCCCTTGCCCGTGAACAACAACAACCGGCGATGAAAGAGGGTGTGACCAGAACGCCGCAAGAGTCTGTGCTCCACGGGAGCCATGCCGTCTCAAATGCCTTGCGGCGGCCCCCCTTCTGACTGTTTATTAACGCGAAGGCCTCGTAAAAACAAGGCGCGGGCGACGACTACGCGCGAAACACCCCGAACCGAAACGCTGCGAGCTTCGCCAGCGCCAAGTCTAGGAGGTTCCACGAAATACAGCGCGCGTGCGCCCCCCTCTCGAATGCCGCTAGATCCGCTTCTATCGCCCCCCCTAGGTTTATCCGACGGACCGACGAGCGTCCGCGGTTTTTTCTCGCCATCAAGCCCTGTATGAAGAGGGCCCGAGGAATCAGGCCGTCCGCAGCAAACTGAAATTTGGGCCAAACAAAAATCTGGCCAAGACACTCGGTTTCTGACGTGTTCGAGGACATTTCAATTCATACTGCTCGTGCATTGGAATGAGACAGAAGCAGATCTCACGAGATGCATTTTTCCTCGTTCGATTCTCGAGCGATGCCATCGCCTGCGAAAGGATCCGCGCTCTGTCCTCGAACGACGGAGTCGGGGTTGCCCGACCTGCCTCGTTTCTACCCATCCTCTCAGAAGGAGCAGACAACGGTAAGTGGCGGACACTGAGAATGGAAACAACCGCGACATCCTTTGCCTCTCTAGGCGCCTCCCACTTGGGAGAGTTTCTGTCCTTCAGCATTCTATTCTGGATTTCCCTCAGGTAAACGGCCACATGACTAAATCGAAGATCACCCAACTCCTGATGAGTTCCACCCTTGCTACGGTCCTCCCCTTCGTCAGTGCATGTTCGAACACTGCTGAGACTTCGGAGACAGGTGGCGACGGCGACGGCGACGGCGACGGCGATGGCGACGGCGACGGCGACGGCGACGGCGATGGCGATGGCGATGGCGATGGCGATGGCGACGGCGACGGCGACGGCCACGGCGACGGCGACGGCGACGGCGACGGCGACGGCTGTGATGACAACAATCCCGCTACCTTGGACACAGATTTCCAAACCATTGGCTGCTGTCACCAAGAAACCAAAGATTGGGATGGACCCACGACGCCGGAGGGTCATGGAGCCGATCCTGTGATGCTCGCGGAGGTTGCAATCTGTGACAACGAGGTTCAGTTTGATACAACGACCAGAATCGTCTGGAGCAAGAGAGTCGATGTGGACAGCTTCTCCAGCTTCATCGTCACATGTGAGAATTTGGAAGATGGCGGCATCACAGATTGGAGGGCGCCAAAAATTCAGGCTTTACGTACAATGTTCGCGGGTTGCGAGAATGTGGACCCCAGCAATCTGGCTTGCCAAATTAGAGATCCTGAATGCCTCGCAGAGACATGTGGAGAATCTGATACGTGTCAAAGCTGTCGTGGTGGCGTGGGTTCCACAGGTGCGGTTCTGAACAATACTGGCACACGAAGTTACCACAAACGTGGCGTTCAGAGTCTCGGATGGCTGATTTCATCTTCGTATTGTAGTAACTGTAGTCCCGAACAGATGTGGGGAGTCCAGTTTATTAACGGTGGGGTTTGTCAGACAAACGGTGGATCTGGGACGGCTTCAGACAGGCAGTCGTCCTTCAAAGTGTAAGGCAAGTTGATTCAGAGCGTAGGCCCATCCTTTCGGAGGCCGAGTCCACTTTTTCTCGGCG